>WNGK01000151.1_pt1 | contig 130552 bp, 120 predicted proteins | sample 5400601 | NCBI WGS metagenome assembly WNGK01 (sample SAMN13153376, study PRJNA577476) | soil metagenome | isolation source: 60 cm soil or saprolite under Garry oak tree replicate 1 | place: USA:California | collected 2016-06-15 | reverse complement strand
CGGTCTTGGTCGGACTCGGTTTGATGGCGCTGATCGGGCAGCCCCTGCTGCAGCCCCGACAGCCCGCCGACCCTCGCGCCGCGATAATTCCGCTACCGGAGTGGTACTTCCTCGCGCTGTTTCAGTTCGCCAAGCTCGGTCCCGCACTCATCACGAAGATGCTTGTCCCGGCGGTGCTGGTCCTCGGGCTGATCTCGTGGCCGCTCCTCGACAGCGGACTCGGTCCGGGCATCGCGCGACGGCTTGGCTGGCGTGCATGGCCCGCTCCGAAGCGAAACGTCATTACTGGCACGATCTGGATTGCCGGCCTCGCGATCATCGCGGCGCTGACGCTGTGGTCTGCGCTTGCGCCCCAGCTCTGCATCCCGTGGCCGTACAACGGGCCCGTCTGCGGCGCCTGAAGCTCAGCGAACTCTGGCTAGCGCCGCCGGCAGGGCGTCGCAGACTGGATCGGATTCACCTTAGCCGGCATCGTTCTCGACCGCCTGCCCTACCGGACGCTTCGGACGCGCGCTCCCGATAACCTGGCCCCATGCTTATCCGGTTAGTTCCGCTGGCTCGGAGCAAGAGCCCTTCATTGCTCGGCATCGGTCAAACGACTTGTTAGACCAGCTTGTCAGGTTCGCGGGCGGTGGCGGGCGGCGATTCGATTTCCCGCGCGGTCGACGTCCGGCCGACCCAGGCGCCCGCGGAGCAATCCCAGAAGGCCGCTGACCGGCCCGCCGCCGGACGGGGCTCCCAGTAACTCCCATGCGCGTGACAGGCCGATCGCGTAACCACCCAAAAGCACCTCGAACAGCGTCGTCAGGGTGCCATTGTCCGTCGCTATGAACATGAGCCGGACGCCAATCGCGATCTCGTAGCCATAGATGCCGACGCTGAGCGCGAACAAAGCAAGACTGCGAATGAAAGTCCGTTCGCGCCGCCAACTGGGCAGTAACGGCAGAAGGGCAAGGGTCTGACTCGCGGCGAGTGCGCCGGCAGCCACCACGACCAGACCGAAAGGAAGGTTGGGGATGAGGCCACTGAAGGAGACGAAGAACACGTTGGCAAGGGCGGTGAATGAGCTCAGTGCCATAGCCTGCCGTCCGGCCTCCGCCCGGCTGCCGAAGACACGCTCCGGAGCAACCGACACCGAGACGAATAGCAGGCCGATCAGTGCGGCGCTCGCCGAGGTGCTGGCAATGAGGAAGTTCGAGTACGCGGCCGGTATCATGCTGCAGTCACTCCTCCCCACATAATCGGTCCCTGGTCTGCCTTCGGAACGGAGCACCGGCGCGGGACTTGACCAATTGCATTGTGGACTACGCGTTCACGAAGCCGAGTGAGTTCGCGCTAGAGCCAGCGGAGCTGACCGGATAAGCACAATCGAACCTTATCGATCGCTCTAACTCACAACCGCTGCGGCTGGGACTCTTTGAATTCCGAACGCATTAAGTAGACCGCTACTATTCGCTCCACGGGGATATGGACTTGACTTTGGAGCCGTACGGCTACGTCGCCGGCTCGCCCCTCGACAGTACTGACCCCAGTGGCATGGACTTCTGGGGTGGCCTCCAGAACGAAATGGTTTGGGTCGGCCAGCATTTGCCCGGTCCAGTCCGCGACAAGTACGTCGAGGCGGTTGCGTGGACCGGAAACCGCGCAGGCGAGGATTACCAGAAGCTCCACAGCAGTGACCCTAGCCAATGGGTTCAGCCAGTTACCGACGCGCTAACCGTTGCGGTGACAGTGACCGGCATGTACGGCGGCGTTCGGCTAATTGGGGGGTGCGCGCTGCAGGCCTTGTTCGCTGATGCCGCCGAAGAGGAGATCGCTGCTACGCCTGGACAACTCAACATGGTTCGAGTGGTGCTTCAAACGGGTGGCAGGGGTGCAGTCGAAGCGTTAGCAAAGAAGACTGCACAGCGCCTTGCCGAGTACGAAGCAAAGCTCGCCGCGGCCAAAGCCGCCGGCGAATACACTAGTGCGATCGAATCACAAATCGTAAACTTCCGTTGAATCCTGGCTGCCATAAAGCAGGTGTTGTCAGAGTGAGGCTCGAACCCGATGCTTTCGCCGCTGCCGCAAAGTCCCTCACTGAGCGACTCGGGACAATGAATGCTATATCTGAGCTCACAACTGGTGAGCATGACGAGCCCGCGACGCTTGCCAATTCGCTCTTAAGCATTGCCGATGCATGCGAGGCATTCGCCGAGGAGGCACCACTGTTATTGGACGCGGACCTCCGCGGAGATGCGCTTGGCGAAAGGATCGCGAGTATGGTGGTTGATCTGCAGAACATTCTCCACGGAGTGGAATCGTCTAAGTATTTGCGACGGATGTTCACTCCGCTCCGTGAGGAGTGGCGGGCGCGACCATGACAGCCTCGCGTTCAACCCGTAGCTAGTGAGGGCTACGGCTTTGACAGCCAAGCTGACAGCCAACTTCGCGAAGTGAGGCGCACAGGCGTCGACGTCACAGGACTGCTGCTGCGGCGGTTCGATCTAGAGCGGACATCGGCGCATGGCAGCGGATGCCAAAAACGCGGTCTTCAAAACCGTTTGCGGGGCGCTGCTGAGGCGTCCTGGGTGGGTTCGATTCCCATCCATCCCCGCCAGTTCCCGTTGCTGTGACAGCCAAACTGACAGCCAAACCCGCAAACGGTTTTCCGAACCGTTTGTGGTCGCACATCCTCGCGCGCGTCGTCTTATTCATAGCAAGCCCGCACAGAGGGGTCGACAAGAAAGGTGTGCGTCACCACTAGTAGGGGAACACGGCCACCCACTGCGCATATTCGAACAGCGTTAGATTCCGCCCTTGACGGCTCGAATGCGCAGGTATATAGTCGGCCGTAACCGGTTCCGTAACCGGTTACGAGAATGCGGGCACATTAAAGCCCTGGCGCGCCCGCGCCGAATAAAACAGGTGCTGGATCACCGAGGAGGCGGAAGCTCGATGAGGAGTTCAGTCCCCAGGCAACTAACGGCCATAGGCATCTTCGCCATGGTGCTTTGGACGGCAGCTTGCGGAGGTTCCACAAGCACGGCCGGCACGGACAAGGGTCCGATCCAGGTCTGGACGATGGAGGACAGCGCGAGCTTCACCGCTCTGATGCAGGATTTCACGAAGCAGACCGGCATCCCGGTCCAGGTCGAAGCGGTTCCTTGGGCCAATGTCAACGACAAGCTCACCACTGCCGTCGCCTCTGGCAACGGCCCGGACGTGATGCAGATTGGTCTTTCTCTCCTGCCGTCCTTCGAGTCCGCCGGTGCGCTGATGGACCTCAGCCCATATGTGAACGACCATCCCGCCCTCCAGAGCTCGACCTACGTCAGCGCCGTCGCCTCGAGCAAGATCAACCCCTCGGGCAAGGTGTTATCTGTTCCCTGGGTCAGTGACGTGCGCATCCTCTTCTACCGCACCGACATCCTGAATGCCGCAGGCATCTCCTCGCCGCCCACGACCTGGACCCAGTTCCACGACGACGCGGCGATTCTCGCCCAGCGAGGGAAGGGCAAGTACGGGTACTACATCCCGCAATGGGACAGCGCGCTACCCGTTGAGTTCACCTGGGAGGCCGGCGGCGACGTCATGCAGAACGGCAAGGTGAGCTTCGACACCCCGCAGTTCAAAGCTGCCGCCGACTTCTACATCCAGTTCTACAAGGACAAGCTGGTGCCGACCGCGTCGGACTTCGACCAAACCCAGGGGTTCATCTCAGGTACGGCGCCGATGGTCATCTCCGGCCCTTACCTGGCCGCCTCGATCAAGGGTACGGCGCCCCAACTCGACGGCAAGTGGAATGTCGCGCTCCTACCGCGCGACCACGCCGGAACCTCACTCTTCGCTGGTTCGAACATGGGGATCTGGAAGAACTCGAAGCACGTACAGGCATCTCTACGGTTGCTGGACTACCTCGCTCAGAGCAGCGCGCAGCTCAACTGGTACAAGGCCGCCAACGAGCTGCCGACTGCCAAGTCCGCCCTGTCGGACTCAACCCTGACCAGCGATCCAATGGTGAAGACCTACACGAGCCAGCTGCAGGACGCCAAGCTTCTGCCGCTGGTCGCCAAGTGGGACAAGATCAGCCAGGCGCTGCTCGACTCCCTCAACAGCATCGTCCTCAAGGGCGCTGGTGAAGCCAGCACGCTGGCCAAGCTGAACGCGACTGTCAGCAGCCTCCAGACATAGCATTACCGGTTACCGTGCCGGCGTCGATTTTGGCGGCGCCGGCACGGATGTACCGGAGGCGCCGATGACCGCAACCGCCGCCCGCCGCGAAGCGTCCATTCTTGGAATCGCCGCACCACCGACCTGGCAGCGCAGCGCGCTCGTCCCCTACGTGCTTGTCACCCCCGCGCTCCTCTGCCTGGTCACGTTCAGCGTCGTGTCGATATTTGTCGCTGCCGTGGTCAGTCTGACGAACCTGGATATCAGCGGCCTCGCTGACTTCAGTCAGGTGCGCTTCATCGGGCTGCACAACTACCAGGCCATGTTCGGCGATCCCGCCTTCTGGGAGGCCTTGGGCAACACCGCCTTCTTCGTAGCAATCGGGGTTCCGACCCTCGTGATCGGCTCACTCGCGATTGCTATCGCCCTGAACTACGGCCGATCGCGGTTCTTCAGAGCGCTGCGCGCCTTCTACTTCGTGCCGGCGATCACGGCGATCGTGGCCATCTCGCTGATCTGGGGCAATCTCTACAACAGCCAGTTCGGGCTTCTCAACTGGTTGCTCTCGCTGGTCGGCGCCGCACCCGTCCAGTGGCTCACCGACCCTACAATTGCCAAGTTCTCGGTCGCGCTGGTGGCGATCTGGCGAGGCTCAGGCCTCGACATCATCATCTTCCTCGCCGCGCTTCAGGCCATCCCCCCCGAGTACTACGAAGCAGCGGCGGTGGACGGAGCGGGGGAGTGGCAGAAGATCTTCCGGATCACGGTTCCATTGATGCGCTTCGCGATCTTCTTCGTGACCGTGACCACCCTCATCAACTGGATGCAGTTCTTCGATGAGCCGTACGTGCTGACACAGGGTGGTCCCGTGCACGCGACCACGTCGATGTCGCTCTACATCTACCAGCAAGGCTTCCGCTACAACGAGTTCGGATTCGCCGCGGCCTCCTCGATTGTGCTGTTCGCGATCATCGCCGCGGTGACCATCGTGCAGCTGCGCGCCAGGCAGGGCGACGGTGTCTAGGCCCCGAGCCGGTGCGTTCATCCTGGGCCCGCTGCTCGCCGCGGGCGCCTTGCTCACCGCATTCCCGTTCTTCTGGATGGTGACCACCTCGCTGAAACCTCTCGCCGAGTCGTACACCTACCCGCCGACGGTGCTCCCTTCGACGTTCAGCTTGGCCAGCTACCAGCGACTCTTCGGCGACTTCGGCTTCGGGCGCTATGTCGTCAACACGGTGATCGTGGTCCTGATCGGCTTCATCGGCATGTTCTTCGTGGCGATGGCTGGATACGCGTTCGCCAAGTTCCGGTTCCGGGGCAAGGGTTTCCTATTCCTGCTCGTGCTGTCGACCATGATGGTTCCCGTTCAGGTCACCATGATCCCGACTTACCTGATCCTGAACAGCCTTCAGCTCACAAATACACTGGTGGGCATCGCGCTACCGACTTTGGTCAGTGCGTTCAACATCTTTCTTTTCCGGCAGTTCATGGCGACCATCCCCGACGAAGTCCTGGAGGCGGCTCGGCTCGACGGGGCCGGCGAGTTCAGGATCCTCTGGTCGATCGTCCTTCCGCTCTCGCGGCCGATCCTCGCCGTGGGCAGCGTGCTGACGTTCATCACCGGCTGGAACAGTTTCATCTGGCCGCTCATCATCGCCAACGATCAACTGAACTACACCCTGTCCGTCGGCATCTCCTTACTCAACAAGCAGCTGGCCATCAATCCTCCACTGCAGATGGCCGGCGCATCACTGATGGTGATTCCCATCGTGATCGTGTTCCTGATCTTCCAGCGCTACATCGTTCAGGGATTCACCTTGTCGGGCCTCAGGTAGGAGACGACGTTGGAAGGCTACGTTCACGTTGAGGGCGGGAGGCTCGTCGATGGTCACGGCGAGCCATTGATCCTTCGCGGTGTCGGGCTGGGCAACTGGCTGTTGCCTGAGGGCTATATGTGGAAGTTCGAGCATCCCGGACCGCAATCGCCACGCGAGATCGAAGCCATGGTTCTCGATCTGGTTGGGGCCAAAAAGGCGGCGGAGTTCTGGCGGAGGTTCCACGCCACTTTTATCACGGAGGACGACATAGCGCGAATTCGCGCTGAGGGAATGAACCATGTGCGGCTGCCCATCAACTCCCGAGTCGTGATCGACGACGACGGCGGCTTGATCGAAGCCGGCTTCATCCTCATCGATCGCCTCATCGAGTGGTGCCGCCGCCACCAGCTATGGGTCGTTCTCGACCTGCATGGCGCCCCGGGCGGCCAGACAGGCACGAAGATCGACGACTCACCCAACGGAGCACCGGAGCTCTTCACCGATCAGCGGTATCGCTCACTGACTGTGAAACTCTGGCAGGCGATCGCGCTGCGATACCGAGACGTGCCTGTCGTTGCCGCCTATGACCTCCTGAACGAACCCTTGCCGAATGAACACCAACACATGTACGCGGACCGGCTTCGCGACCTCTACGTCGAGCTAACCGGATCGATCCGCGAGATCGACCCCAATCATCTGATCACCTACGAGGGCAGCCATTGGGCCACCAATTGGGACATCTTCACCGAGGTGTGGGACCCGAACTCGGTCCTCCAGTTCCACAAGTACTGGTCGGCGCCCGACCGCCCCAGCATTCAGAACTACATCGACATCGGGGGCGAGCTCCGCCTGCCCATCTACATGGGGGAGGGTGGAGAGAACAACCTCGAATGGATTCACACCGCCTTCCAGCTCTACGAGGACTGCGACATCTCGTGGAACTTCTGGCCCTGGAAGAAAGTCGAGACGCTCACCTCGCCGTGCTCGGTCAACGCCCCGGCCGGTTGGACCGAGATCACTGCCTACGCCGCGGGCCGGTCCGCGAAGCCCAAGCCTGAGGCTGCATGGCAAACGCTGAACGGGCTCCTCGACGCCGTGCCTCTGGCTCGGTGCACCTATCGATCCGAGGTGATCTCAGCCCTGCTGCGGCGGGCGCCGTTGAAAATACCGGCCACCGGTTTTGGCTTTCGTGGAGCCGGCAGGTCATATATGACGCGCGATGCGGTTCCTTTGGGCGCTTTCCGCCGCGACGACCAGGTGACGATTCGGCCGGCTGGTGGAGTTGACGCGCTCGATTGGGGCCGCGCCGGCAGCCACAGTGGACCCCCCAATGAGATGCTGGTGAGCCTCCGCGAGGGTGATTGGGTCGCTTACGACGTGACGATCGCGGGTGCCACCCGGGTCCAACTCAGCGTTGAGTTCCAGCCCGACGCACACCCCGGCTTGATCTCCCCACTCGGCATCGCCGTGGACGGCGACGAGTTGAAAGTCGCTGTGGCGCCGGATCAGTCGACGGTTCGCGCCGCCTCGAGCCGGCTCGGCGCCGGTCTGCACGTCGTACGTCTCACTGGCCGCGCCCATGAAACGGAGTTGCGCTCGATCGACGTTCGGCCGCGGTCGTAAGCCCAAAAGACAGCGGAAAGAGGGGGGCCTCGCCGTTCCGTGACCTCACGTGCGACATCGTTCGCGGCCACTCATACGGGAGCCGGCCTGCGAACGGCTCGACTCCGAACAGCACGTCGGCGATGCCTCCAGCCTCGGTCCCGGGCAACCAGGACGCGACCACGCCGTCGCACAGGTCGAGCACCTCGCCGATGATCAGCGGGCGTCCTGAATAGATGACAAGGATCAATTGCGCGCAGTAGTGGCGGACGCGCTGCACAAGTTCGACGTCGTGATCAGATAGGGCCAGGTCGGCGCGATCACCCTCGCCCTCGGAGTAAGGAGGCTCGCTGATCACGACGATCCCAACCTCCGCGGTGTCGTGCCCCGCGAACTTGCCGTCAGGTCGATAGAGGACCTCCGCACCCGCGGAAACAGATTCGACAACCGCCTGGAGCAGCGTCGTACCGCTGGTGATCGCACCTCTGTGGCCCTGCCACTCGATGGTCCATCCACCGCACTGCACGCCGATGTCGTCCGCCGCCTCGCCAGCAATGAGGATCTGACGGACGTCGGCGGATAGCGGCAGCACGTCGCCCTGGTTCTTCAAGAGAACCTGTGACTTCCTGACCGCCTCGCGCGCCACCGCGCGATGCGCCTGCGAACCCACCTCCGGCAGAAGGGTTGGGTCGCCGAAAGGATCGTCGAACAGTCCGAGTGCCACCTTTACGCGAATGATCCTCCGGCAGGCATCGTCGATCCGCGACAGGGCAATCGTTCCAGCGTCGACCCCTGCCTTCGCTGCGCGGATGAAAAGCTCGTACTCGAACGGCACCATGACCATGTCCAGACCGGCGTTGATCGCGAGGCATACAGCGGTCTCGAAGCTGGGGGCGAGCTGGCTGACCGCCAGCCAATCCGAGACGACGAACCCGTCGAAGGCCAGCTCCTGCTTGAGCACGTCCGTGATGAGGTATCCGTGTCGGTGCAGCTTCTCACCGTTCCAGCTGCTGTAAGAGACCATCACGCTCATGGCGCCGGCCGCGATCGCGGCTCGGTATGGGGGGAGATGGACATGTCTGAGGACCGCTTCGTCCGATCGCAGGTCGCCCTGGTCCAGTTGCCACCGATCCGGAATCTCGCTCTGCCACAATCCCTCGTCGATCCAGTTGTATCGGGGTGTGGTGCCCCAAGCCGTGCCTCCGTCGCCGACAAAGTGCTTGGGTGATGAGAGAAGCCGCCTAATCCCGTCCCCCACGTGCAGACCGCGGATGAAAGCCGCGCCCAAGGTCGCGACCAGCTCCGGATCCTGGCTGAAACCCTCGAACGTCCGACCCCAGCGAATGTCCTGGGGGACGCTGACCGCGGGCGCGAAGGTCCAATGAACGTTCGTCGCCATGAGCTCGCGCGCGGTGACGCCGGCGACCCGCTCCACGAGATCCTCGTCACGCGTGGCGCCCAGGCCGACGTTGTGTGGAAAGATGGTCGCCCCTCGCACGTTGTTGTGGCCGTGAACGGCGTCGACCCCATACAGCAGTGGGATGCCGAGCCGGCTCTCGAGTGCCTCGGTCTGTGCCTTGCGGACCATCTCCGCCCACGCCTCTGGGGTGTTTGGAGTTGGACCTCGGCCGCCTCCGCTCACCACCGAGCCGAGGCCAAACTCCCGGACTGCTCCCTCGTGCAGGCTGTGCACGGCGACCTGGGTCATCTGTCCGATCTTCTCGAGCAGCGTCATCCGCTCGATCAGCTGCTCCACGTCCCGAGCCCGGTCATCAACCATCAGTCGGTTCCGACTAGTGCTGGCTTCGGCCGTTTGGCTTGTCGCCTGACCGAGCACCACTGGAGTCGCGGATGACCAGCGTGGTCGGGAGTTCTACTCGTGGCGCGATCGATTCCCCCCGCACCGCCGCCATGACCATAGAGGCAGCGGTGCGGCCCATCTCGTACAACGGCTGATGCACGGTCGACAGCGGCGGATGGGTCATTGCCGAGGCGGGTAGATCATCGAAGCCGACGACAGCGACATCGTCGGGCACGCGCCTCCCGGTTTGCCGAAGTGCACGCATGGCCCCAAATGCCATCAGGTCGTTGGCAGCGAATACCGCATCGAGTCGAGGGTCCGCGGCAAGGAGCTTGGTCATCGCCGATGCGCCGCCAGTTTCCTTGAAGTCTGAGTCGGTAACCCGCCGGGGATCGAATCGAAGTCCGGCTTGTTTGAGTGCCGACTTGTAGCCGTCGAGCCGCTCACGATTGCAGCCGAAATCGTGCGGCCCATTGAGCATGGCGATCCTCTGGCGACCCTGCTCGATGAGATGGTGGGTCGCCGCACGGCCTCCTTCGACGTTGGTTGTAGCCACAGTTGGAAGATCGGGGTAATGGCCGCGGTCGTCGACGACGACGACCGGTAAGCCGCCTTTGGCCAGGCGTTCGATGTAGTCGAGCATGCCGAGGGGGATGACCAGGGCGAGACCGTCGACGGCGCCGGCGGGGACGACTTCGGACATGAATGCCCGCTCGGACGCCTCCCCCTCGGCCGTCGTGTAGAGGATCAACGAGTAGCCCGACCGCTCGATCTCCTCGGCCACGCCGCGGAGCACTTCCAGGATCCAGGGCCAGGTCAGGGTGGGCACGAGGAGGCCGAGGCAATTCGAACGCCCGTTGCTGAGGGCTCGAGCTGAGGCGCTGGGAACATATCCGAGCTGCTCCGCAACCTTCAGGACCCTTTTGCGTGTTTGGGGATCCACGTCCTGCTTGCCATTCAGGGCGCGTGACACGCTGGCCTTGGATAGGCCGACGCGCTTCGCGATGTCGTTGATCGTCGGTCGACTGCTCAAAGTCCTCGCCGTCCCTCGCTAGCTGCAGGATGCGGAACCGGTTCCGTAACCGGTTTCGGAAATACTACTACCCGCCTCGGCTCGGCTGTCAAATCATCGCGTCTTCGGCTCGTGATCGCCCCTTGACAAGCCACCCTGTCAGGCGTACGGTGCCTCGTAACCGGTTCCGTAACCGGTTACGGCAGCGCCGGTGGTTGCGTTTGGGGGCGATATGAGGAAGGCAGCGCTTCTGGTGATCGGGCTCCTGGTGGCGGTTGCACTCCCGACCATACCGGCACGAGTCGCGCACGCAGGGTTTGGATCCGGCGACTTTCTGAAGGCAAGCGGGAAGTACATTCGCAACAACTCTGGCACCGGGTCAATCACGACCCTTCGCGGAACGAATCTCGGCGGGTGGCTGGCCCAGGAAGACTGGATGAACCCTCTCGGCGAGTTCGCCCTCGACCGCACCGGATGGACTGCGACCGTCTCCGTCAACAGCTCCACGGCTGGTAACGCCATCGACGGAGACAACACCACGCGATGGACCACCGGGGCCGCCCAGGCTGGCGGTGAGTGGCTCCAGGTCGATATGGGCTCGCCGACTCTGCTCAACCGCGTCTATGTGAATGCGGCGGGCTTCAGCGGCGACTTTCCGGCCGCGTACCAGGTGCTCGTCTCGCTCGATGCCATCAACTGGAAGAACGCCGCGAGCGGCGCCGGCACCACTGGCAACACGATCATCCCGTTCACAGCCCAGGTCGCTCGATACGTGCGCATCATGCAGACGGGGACTTCGGGGAGCTGGTGGTCGGTGGCCGAGTTCAATGCGTTCTCGGACCCAGTCCTGAATACGAGCAACTTCACGGCGACCGCCTCTACGACGGGCACCGGCTTCTCGACGGGCAACGCGCTGGACGGCGACGTCACGACCCGCTGGAGCACCGGCGTCGCGCAGGCGCCAGGGCAGTGGTTCATCGTCAACCTGGGCGTCAACACTCCGCTGAACAAGGTCCTGTTCGACTCCGGCCCGTCTTCGCCCAACGACTTTCCCGCCTCCTATGAGATCTGGGGCTCAACCGACAACGTCAACTGGACGAAGGACGCGAGCGGGCTGGGCACGGGCCGAATCATCATGGCCCTCTTCTGGCAGACCACGTGGATGCAGTACGTCAAGATCGTGCAGACCGGCACGTCAGCCAACTGGTGGTCCATCACCGACTTTGGATTTCTCTCGAGCGCCGCCTTCGACCGCAAGGCATGGGCGATCACCGCCTCCTCCACCGAGCCCGGAGGTTCCGTCAACAACCTCAAGGACGGCAATGAGTCGACCAGGTGGAGCAACGGCGCTGCGCAGGCGAACGGGCAATGGGTGCAGGTCGACACGGGCGCCACCGAGACGTTCAACCAGGTGGTCCTCGACAACGCGACGGATACCAACGACTATCCGCGCGGCTATACCGTCCAGGTCTCAGCCGACGCCACGCACTGGACCCAGGTGGCAAGCGGCAGCGGGTATCAGAAGGCAACGCCCATCAACTTCCCGCCGGCCCGCGGGCGCTACCTCAAGATCACGCAGACCGGCACGTCCACCAGCTGGTGGTCGATCGATGAGCTGAACGTCTACCTCAACAGCGACGACTACGACGCCAACATCACCTACATCAATCGCTTCGGCGCGTCGACCGCGCAGAGTATCTACGACACGCAGCAGAACACGTTCATCCAGGCTTCAGACCTCGACAACATCGCCTCCATGGGCATCAACCTGGTCCGTGTGCCGATCGCGTGGACTGTCCTGCTGAATCCCGATGGCACGTGGAAGACGAACGCCTGGACGTTGATCGACTGGATCGTGACGCAGGCGTCGCAGCGCAACATCTATGTGCTGCTCGACCTCCACACTCTGCCTGGGGGCGACTGCCCCTGGGAGAGCTGCGGACGCATCGGCTTGAACCCCAACGAATTCTGGAACAACACGACCTACCAGAGCTGGGTGAACAACATCTGGCAGACCATGGCAGCCCGATACAAGGGCAATCCCGGCGTCGCCGGCTACGACCTCATGAACGAGCCAGTGCTCAGCTTCAACGAGACGTCGAGCGACGTGAGCCAGAAGAGCGCTTTCTACAACCAGCTTTACAACACGGTCAGGGCCGTCGACCCCGACCACATGATCTTCTTCAACGCCTTTTTCAACTGGGCCAACATCGCTCCGCCGGCGACCTACGGCTGGTCCAACGTCGTGTATGAGAAGCACCCGTACGACTTCAACGGCGGGCTCGACTGGAATGCTGAGAACACCCTGATCACGAACGAGCTGGCGGATGTGGCCGCGAAGCAGGACGATCCCACCTGGAGCATTCCGGTGCTGTATGGCGAGTACGCGCCTTACCAGTACGACGACATCTGGTCGAAATGGATGTCCGGCCTCAACTCCCTGCATGTCTCGTGGACGAGCTGGTCGTACAAGGTCAGGTTCGGCCAGTACGACGGAGCGGGAGGCTACTGGGGCCTATACAACACGGACCCGAACCCCGTGCCGGTCATCAATAACGACACCTCCGCGACCATCAATGCCAAGATCGGCCAGTTCCCGACGAGCAACTTCCAGGCCAACACGAGCCTCATCAATGACGTTAAGACGTTCACCCCTGGAGTCTCGTGGATGGCGACCGTGCCTCTCAGCCAGACAGGTTGGACGGCGAGTGCGTCTGCGAGTGGTGCGGGAGACTCGCCCGCCAACGCAATCGATTGGAACACGGCTACGCGATGGAGCACCGGTGCTTCTCAGGCTCCCGGGCAGTGGTTCCAAGTCAACCTCGGCTCGATGCAGACGTTCGACCAGGTTTCGTTTGAAACAAGGTCCACCGACAAGTGGGACTTCCCGCGGGGCTATCAGATCCAGGTGTCGACCGACGGCATGAACTGGACGACGGTCAAGACCGGCCAAGGATTTGGGTGGAAGGACGCCGTCGTCGTCGCCCCCCAGTACGCGCAGTACGTGCGGATGACTCAGACCGGTAACGCCCAGGAATGGTGGTCGATGGCCGAGTTCCATGTCTACTCGGAGCTGCCGCTGAACCGGTCGGCCTGGGTGCCGACCGCATCCTCGAGCGCAAGCGGCACCACGCCGGCGTCCGCTCTGGACGGCAATCTCGGCACGCGTTGGAGCACCGGTACCGCGCAGGCGAACGGGCAGTGGTACCAAGTCGACATGGCCCAGACGCAAACCTTCAACCGTCTGATGCTCGATTCGGGCGCGACGTGGACCGGTGACTATCCGCGCGGATACCAGGTGCAAGTGTCGAGCGATGGGACCATCTGGACGACCGTCACCAGCGGCACCGGTACGGCGCAGTCGCTGCTGATTCATTTCCCGGTCCAGGTGGCGCGCTATCTCAAGATCGTCCAGACGGGCACCTCGGGCAACTGGTGGTCGATTGCCGAGCTGAACGTCTACGGCGAGCAAGAGAACAGTCGCAACGGATTTACGGCAAGCGCATCGTCGACGGAGTCCGGCGGATCGCCGGGTAACGCGCTGGACGGCAACCTGAACACTCGCTGGAGCACCGGTGTGCCACAAGCGTCGGGCGAATGGTTCGAGGTCGACCAGGGCTCCGCCCTCTGGTGCAACCACATAGTGATGGACTCCGGCCCAAGCACTGGCGACTACGCGCGTGCCTACGAGGTGCAGGTCTCAAACGACAACGTGAACTTCCAGACCGTCGCAAACGGAGAGGGCTCGGGCCCATTCGCTTCAGTCAACTTCCCAATCCAGCAGGCCCGCTACATCCGAGTGATGCTGAAGGGATCTTCGGGCAGTTGGTGGTCGATAGGCGAGTTCAGGGTTTTCCAGTAACCGAGCAATTGAAGAAGTGGCAGTAGAAATCCCGTCGACGGCTCCTCGCGGTCTCCAGGAGCTGCGTGAGCGAAACCGACTACGGGTCATCGAGGCGCTGCGCGGTGGCAGCCCACTGACGCAGGCAGCAATTTCTCGAGTCACCGGACTTTCGCGAACGACTGTGTCCGCAGTAGTGAACGAGTTCAAGAGGCAAGGTTCGATCAGGCCCGCCGCTCTCGGCCCGTCCGCGGCGACGGGTGGCCGACCCGGGATTCGCCTCCAGCTCCTCCTCCGCCGCGACTCCAAGATCGATCGGACTGGTGGCTCAACCAGCTTGGTCGACGAAAACGCCAAGCTCCTGGCGGAGAACGCGCGCCTCGCGGCGATATTGGAATCCATCGAGGATTGGTCCTCGGGCGGAGCGGTGGGAGCTCGGCGGCGATATGACGAACTGTTAACGCGCTATTCGGGGCTGCCTTCGCCGACAGCCAAGATGACAGCCAAGCCGGCGGACCTCGGTAGGGGCGGCGCATGACCGCGAGCAGTTGAAACTGAGATTCGAACGACCGCGTACGCTGACGGACCGTCCCGGACTGTATCCCCGCAGTCTTCAAAACCGTCTGCGGGCGTCCATCAACGTCCGCCAAGATCGTGTTCGGCCGTCAACGTCCACCGCATCGGCCGAATGACAGCCAAAGACAGCCAAGTTGCTCCCTGCGTGTCCCCTAACGCGGGCCCGCGATCGGGCCCACGTTGGCCAGTCACCCCGCCCCGCCCGCGGTTTTCTGAAACGGCGGCGGTGTCGATCGAAATGTTGTCGCATCGCCAGAGTGAGCCACTGACTTGGTAAGCCCGTTTCCTATTTCCGCTTCCCGGGTCGCAGTCGGGGCCACCAACCAGGCACGGCCTGGCGATACTCTAGGTACTCACCACCGAAGCGCTCCAACAGGGTCGGCTCCTCGAACCAGCGCACGAAGGCAGCCATGATCAGGCCGACCATGGCCCCGTATAGCAGCAGGACGAGCTGGCCGAGAAGGAACGCCTGCCGTGCGATCGCCGCGACGACGGCGATGTACATGGGGTTGCGAACGTACCGGTAAAGGCCTCCGATTACCAGTTGTCGAGTCGGGGCAACCGGGGCTGGCGTACCGACCCCTTCGATAGCGAAACGGGCGAACGCACTAATCAGGACCACCGCCGCACAAGAGGTGAGTACCGCTCCAAGCACTCGGACCGGGCCCCAGACCGGAAGCGGGGTCTCTACGCGCCATCCAGTCAGCCACCAAGGAATCAGTCCGGCCACAACGCCTGGTGCCACGCCGAAGAACATGGCGCTGCCTGCGGCGGCCACCAGGCGGGCTTTGCGCTCCATGCGGAATTCGAGCCTACTACTAGCCCTACCCTATCTATCCAGGAAGTCCTGTACTAGGCCAGCCAGGATCATGCCGCCCCGCCGATTCAGGTGAACCCCGTCGACATGGAACTGCCAGCCGTTCGCCCGGGCTATCTCTTCGCTCGTGCGGCGGAGGACGAAAGATCGGAAGGTGTCGCGATAGATAGGTAAAAAACGGAAGTCGGTTAAACGCGCGCCCGGGTGAGGCAACGATCTGTTCGCGAAGACGCTCATAGAAGGGGATGTAGCTGACCTTCTCGACGCGGGCGATCTCCCCGATCGGGCCCAGCGAGCAAAGTGCAATGTGCGCCGAGGTTTCAGCCTTCACCCGCCTCACGATGGTTCCCAGATTCTCTTGGAACCACTCGGGCGACGGATCCCTCGGCAGGCGCTTCAGCGGTGCTGCTTGAGGCGCCGAACATTCTTGAAGACCAGCGTCAGAACATCGTTGGCTCCAAGAAGGATCACCACCTCGTCTGGATGCGTGGCCACCACTCTGGGTAGGCGCTGGAGCGCGTTATACGCAAGTTCGCCGCCAACGCCTAGGGACAGCTTGTATCTAAGCTGCCATCGTGGCATTCACCAAAGCCGAGCGATCCACCGCGACAAGACAGCGGCTGATCGCGACGGCACGGGCGCTCTTCGCTAAGCGCGGCTTTGCCGCGGTCGGCACGGAAGAGATTGTGAAGAGAGCCAGAGTCACGAGGGGCGCCCTCTATCATCACTTCCGCGACAAGAGGGACCTCTTTCGCGCGGTGCATGTTGAGGTGGAAGCGGAGATGGCCGGATTTGTCCGGGCACAGCTGGCCCAGACTTCCCTGAGGCAGCCGATGGAGCTCTTCCGCGCGGGCGCACGCGCATTCCTCGATAAGTCCGCTGAGCCGGCCTATGGAAGGATCGCTCTGATCGAAGCCCCGACCGTTGTCGGTTGGACGGAGTGGCGAGCCGTCGACGAAAGGTACGGACTTGGGCTGGTCATTACCGGTCTCCAGGCCGCGATGGCGGCGGGAGCCATTACCGTGCAGCCAGCCAAACCACTGGCTCACCTTTTGCGGGCTGCGATCGGCGAGGCGGGAATGCTTATCGCCAACTCCAGTGATCGCGATGCGGTGCGGGCAGAGGTTGAGCCCGCCCTCCTAAGCCTCATTTACGGTCTCGCCGCACCCATTTCCAGTTGACATACATACTGTCTGTATGTATTGTGCTCTCAAATGGCAGCCAATGCAACCTGGGACGTGATCGTTGTCGGCGCCCGCGTGGCGGGTGCCGCGACCGCCATGCTCCTCGCCCGCAAGGGACTTCGGGTGCTGGCTCTTGACCAGGCGGCCTTTCCGAGCGACACGTTGTCGTCCCACCAGTTGCAAGTTCCTGGCGTCGCAAAGCTCGCGCGCTGGGGCTTGCTTGACCGACTGACCGCCGCCGGAACACCTCCGACTCGAAAGGTCAGATTCGATTCGAATGGGGTCGTGCTCGAGGGTTGCTTCCCGGCCGCGGACGGTGTCGACGCTCTGTACAGCCCGCGCCGAACGCTGCTCGACGCACTGTTGGTGCACAGCGCCCGTGAGGCGGGTGCCGAAGTCCGCGAGCACGTCCAGGTCAAAGAGTTGACGGTGTCGCACGGAGCTGTGACGGGGATAGTGGGCAGGGAAGGAAGGATCCCAATCAGGGAAACGGCCCGACTTGTCGTCGGGGCGGACGGCAAGCATTCGCTGGTCGCGCGCACGGTCGGCGCTCAGGCGTACCGGGTACGCCCTTCTGCGTCGGTCGCCTGCTATGGCTATTGGTCCGGTTTGAAGCTCCAGCGGGGCGAGCTGTATCAGCGGCCAGGACTTGCCGCAGCCGCGTTCCCGACCAACGACGACCTAAGCGTCGTCTTCATCACCCTTCCGATCGCGGAGTTCCAGGCCTTCCGAGGCGATATCGAAGGCAGCTACAGACACGCCGTCGAGCTATGTGGTGACCTGGGCCAGCGGATTCGCGAGGCGGTCCTTGTGGAGCGACTTCGCACCACTCCAGACCTGCCCAACTGCTTTCGCGTGCCGAACGGCCCTGGTTGGGCGTTGGTCGGCGACGCGGGGGTGGTGATGGACCCGGTCAGTGCGCAGGGAATCGGCAATGCCTTGAGGGACGCCGAGCTCCTCGCCAATGCGATTGTCGAGGGTCTCCGCGGAAGCGGTTCACCGCAGGCCTCGTTGGCCAAACATTGGCGGCGTCGAGATGCAGCTATCACGCAGATGTACAACCTGACCATGCGGCTTGCCAGCTATCGCCAACCTCTCTTCCTCGAACAGCTGCTCCTGCGTTCCCTGGCTGGACAACAGGGAGAGATCGACCGCTTCTTGGGCGTCTTCGCGGGCGTCGTACCGCCCGAGGAGTTTTTCTCGCTCGGAAATGTAATTCGGCTGGCTGGGAGTGGCCTTGCTGCAGCCTTGCTTGCCAAAACGACTCGGCATGCGGTCATGCCCTCATGACCGAGTTTCTGAATGTCGACGGCGGGCGGATCGCGTACGACGTGACCGGCGATGGACCGCTGGTCGTGCTATCGCCGGGCATGGGAACCGCCGGAACGCCTATCGCTTCGTGGTGCCGCAGCTGGTTGCCGCCGGATACCGGACAGCGACCGCGGACCTCCGCGGGCAGGGCGAGTCCAGCGTCGGCTGGGCTTCTTTCACCCGCACTGACACTGCCGGCGACGTCCTCGCCCTGATCCGCCATCTGGGCGCACAAGCCATCATCGTGGGCAGTTCGTTCGCGGGCGGGGCGGCCACCATCGCGGCGGCACTTGGATGCTTGTTCTCAATCAACGACACCTCGAGGCGATCCTGAACGATTACTGCTCCCACTACAACAATGAGCGGCCGCATCGGAGCCGCAACCTGCGACCACCAGCGTCTCGTGGCGATCCGACTACTCCTGGCGGCGGGCAGGTCGCGCGAAGCACTCGCCTCGGCGGGCTACTCAGCCACTACCGCTACGTCCCGCGTGCTGCTTGATGACATTTTCGAACCCAACACGGCGGGATCACGTGATGATGCCCGTCGTTTGGCCGACTTCGATCAGGTGGCCGTCGGGATCCCAGACATACGCGCGGATCTCGCGTCCATGGTCCTTCGGCTCGGTGAGGAACTTGGCGCCCTTTGCCGACCATTCCTTGTAGGTCTTTTCGATGTCAGCCACGCGAACGTTGAGAAAGGCGCTTGTGCGGTTGGGGTCGGGTGGCGCCGTCAGAGTGACGGTGGGCTTGTCGTCCGTAGGACCCCCGCCCACATTGAGTATCAGCCATGTGTTCGCGACCCTCATGATCACCGGGTCGCGCTCGAGGAGAATCTTCCCGTCGAACAGCGACTGATAGAACTCACGGGACCGGTCCTGATCGGAGACAACAAGAAAATGCGTGATGACGAAGCCGTCCTTCGGCGCAGGAAAGTCCTCGGGATTCATCTGACAACCTCCACTGTTCGCTGGTGAGCCGGCGGTCCGATCACTGTACGGGCTCGAACCGTCAGCCAAGATCTTGGCCTTCCCCGGCCCTTAGGGCAGGGCAGGCTGCGTCGTGCCCAGCAGCTATGAGTGGCGTTTCCTCAAGCGCCACTCGCACCGCGACCAGAGTGGTAAGACCTACTGAACTAACCCTCACCGACCATCCGACTCAGTACTTGCTTGGCGCCTTGGTGCTGAAGCTCGAGACCAGCTGCTGCACATGGGACTTGCCGCACTCGGGGCACTTTGGCGGCCGTTTCTTCAGGCGGTCGTGTTCGCTGATCGGCACGCTCACCTCAAAGTGCTTGCCACACGCCTTACACTCGAACTCGTAGACAGCCATGGCTTTCGACCTCCAACATCACCCGCCACCGGCAACGCCCGCGCCGTCAAGCCCCCGCGGCGGAGGAGGGCTTCAGGTCGCGCAACCCCACCTCGCCAGTTTGATGGTAAGACCGACGGTAAGCATCAGCGGAAGGCTGGTCCCACGTTGGCAACGAGCTAGCTGAGATTCCTGGATAGATCTGGCACGGCCGACGCTACCGTCCAGCCATGCCAGATTCCGCAGACGTCAAAGCAAGCGATCCTCATCGACGAGTCCGCAGGCACCGTTACCAAAAGGGCTGGGATTTCTTCTCCTAGCAACTCAGAACGGCCGGCCACGCCAGCAGCCACGCCGAGCGAGTTTGGTCCAGGTCCGACGTCGCTTGCGAGTGGTTCGATACGCACTAGCTCACGGTGCCGAAAGCGCGGTCAAGGAGCTTGGCGTTGCCCGCCGGTCGGTCTTCCGCTGGCTAGCGGCTTTCCAAGCCAATGGCATCGAAGGGTCGGTGCCTAAATCGAGGCGGCCGAATCAAGTTCGCTCTTCCGTACCCAGCTAGGTCGACAGGGTGATCATCGTCATCCGGCTGCACACCTATTGGAACTCCAAACGGATCGCAGCGGAGATGTGGCGCGCGGCATCCATAAGGTCAGTCCCGACCACATCGACCCCGAAATGAATACAGCACGTTCCGGTGGCTGCTTGAACCGATGCTCGTGTCAGGTGGCTTCAAAATCGAGAATGCGGACTTCCGAGGCTCCGTTTATGGCGCGTACACGTGCCTTAGGTAGGGCAGTCGCCCAGTGCGCCGTGACCCTATTCATACACCTTGTCGTAGACATGATGGAGTCCGCCTGGGACCGGTCGGACAGCGATCCCACCGTGCATTGGCCCGAGGCTTCGGAAAGGGTGCCTGCAACCCGAGGCTGCGGTGAGGGCGGTCATGGTTGTAGTAGTCGACGAATTCCGTCAGAACCGTTCGCAGGTGGCGCTCGCTGATCGGAATCAGGTGGTCGAGGCACTCCCGGCGGGCTGTCACCCAGCATTCCGCGATCGAATTCGCGCGGGGCGCCTCACGCGGGGTCCGCAGACTCTCGATAGCCAGTCCAGACGCGCTCTGACCGAAGTCGGAGCCCCAGACCCGGTCACAGTCATGAATCAGATATCGCGGCCGGTGGTCCCAGGGCGTTCAACCACATGGCTCATCCCCGGCTCGACATTGCGTATTCAATCGCCTGCTCGCGCGATAGGGTGCGGCCTCGGGCGCGCCCTTGCTCGAATTCTGCGCCCTGGATGCCTTTTAGGTATGGCGTGTTATCACTCATCGCCATGCGCGTTGTGCTCTTCGGATCAAGTTCCGCGATTGCTTCGAGGGCTCCCCACAGAGTTCCGGCGCGGACGGCATCTCCTCGTAGCGCAGCGATCGCAGCTGCGGCGCCGATTGCGTAGGGAATATTCACGCGGTCGCTGATTGAAGCGAGCGTTTCCAGACCGGCACGTAAATCAATCTCTGCCTGATCGAGCTGACCTGCCGGTATGAGGAACTCGGCCGCAGCCACAAGGGACGTGCCACTGATGAAGGTGGATGCGCCACGATGTGTGAGGGGGGCGCTCTCATGCACAAGCTGCTTTCCTTGCTCCAGATCTCCTCGCCAGAATGCAGCCATCGCGAGCACGTAGAGGGCGAAACCCTCGTCCCCGGGTTTCCTTCCCCGCCGAGCGGTCTGGAGTGCTTCTGTCGCTAGAGCAACCGCACGCTCGCCATCGCCTTGCCGAAGCGCCGAGTTGGCGATTCGAGCAGTAAGTGGACCGATGTACTCGTCTTCGTTGGCGGCCCGAAAGAGCTCGAGGGAGCGCACGTATTCCGGCTCGCCTAGGTCGAAGCGGTTGATGAGGTCGAATGCGGCCCCGCGAGCACGAAGGGCGCGCGCGTGAACGCCCGGCTCCAAAGGTTCCCCTGTTTCGGCTACCTTGGCCAGTAGCCGCTCCAACCGCGTGCGGCCTCCGTCTGGATCGGTGGTGATCCAGTACATCTCGGTCAGCAAGAACAGTCTGATTCCCTTCTCCGCGTGGCCGGATTCGCCTGCCCAGCTCAGTGCGACATCGATGTTCGGTTGCTCGACGGTGGCGAGATCGATCTGCATCTGACCGGTGGCGTCCTCGGTCAGCTCGGCGTCCGCAAAGAGGTTCAGCAGATGCTCCATCAGTCGCTGCTCGATTCGGGACCGTTCAGCCCGCCCCAGATGCTCGGCTGCGAAATCGCGCACCGTATCGAGCATGCCGAAGCGACCAATGTCGCTTCGGCGCACAAGGCTCTTGTCGACGAGAGATCCCAAGAGGTTGAAACTCGCATCCACCACCCTCTCCGAGGTATCGAGCGTCCAACCCCCGCGGAACACCGACAGTGCGGCGAGCAGCCCTCGTTCGTCAGGGCTCAACAGGTCGAACGACCACTCGATCGTTGTCCGAAGCGTTTGGTGTCGTGCCTCGGCATCTCGCCCGGCTCGGAGAAGGTCGAGTCGGCTGCCAAGGCGTTCGAGAAGTTGATCTACCGTCATTAGTGACGTTCGGGCAGCGGCAAGCTCGATGGCTAATGGGAGGTCGTCGAGGCGAGCACACAGGTCGTCGAGCCGTCGGTGGGTTTCGAAATCGGGCGTGGTCGCACGAGCGCGGGTCAAGAAGAGCTCTAGGGATTCCTTCCTGGCGAGTGGCTGAACCGGATACACATGTTCGCCCTGCAGCGAAAGACGCTCGCGACTTGTGACCAGCACGTCGAGGTGACGACAGTCAGCAAGAATTGTGGCGACGTCGGGTGCCGCGGCAATCACATGCTCAAAGTTGTCGAGGAGAAGCAGGAGGTGGCGGTTGCCGATAGCCTCGGTGGCCGAGCCCCCGCCGAGCGCTCGCCCGACCGCCGGCATCACGTCATCAGCATTGGAAAGCGCCGACAGAGGCACCCACCACACGCCATGCTCGTATTGTTCGGACACCGCGGCGGTGACCTCGAGCGCGAGACGTGTCTTGCCACTCCCGCCGGCGCCGGTCATGGTGACCAGCCGCACGTCATCACGGCGCAGCAGAGCCTCGGCGCCGGCCAGCTCGCGCTTGCGGCCAATGAACGGAGTCGGCGGCACGGGCAAGTTGGTCGCGAAGAGTGTCCGCAAAGGCGGGAACTCGCCGTCTCCCAGCTGGTAGATCCGCACTGACGTCGATAGATCCTTGAGCCGGTGCTCGCCAAGATCGTGGAAGTCGTCCCTGCCAGCGAGGTCGCGCGTCGACTGCGAAAGTAGGATCTGACCGCCGTGCCCGGCAGTTGCGATCCGCGACGCCCGGTGGACGTCCAAGCCGACGTAACCGTCTGCAGTCACGGTGGGCTCACCGGTGTGCAGGCCCATCCGCACCCGCACCGGCCCGTGGGCGAGCGCCCGCTGTCCATCCTCGGCAGCGGCCACCGCGTCGGATGCACGGGCGAACGCAACAAAGAAGGCATCGCCCTGGGTGTCAACTTCGACGCCGCCATGGCGGGCGAATACCTCGCGCAGGGCACGGCGGTGTTCGGCGAGTGCATTCGGATATGTGTCGGGCAGCTCATCGAGCAGCCGCGTCGAACCCTCGATATCGGTGAACAGAAGGGTCACTGTCCCGCGAGGGAACTCAGGCATGATCAGGTCTCCAAGCCATAGATGATGATGTTGTCAGGGGAGGGGTCGGCGGCGCTCGATCGCTTATGTCAGCGCCCGATCTGTGAGAAGACGAGAGTAAATCCGGCGGTGCGTACCAACGGGTCAGGAACAGCGTCATGAGCTTCGAAACACCTCGCAGCTTGCCTTGGCTCTGACGGCAACCGGCAACGTAGAAGATGCAGCGACTGAACGCGAACGAAGGAGCATCAGATGACCAGCAATGCACGTGGGGACGACCGCATCCTAGGCAGCCTGCGGTCAGGAGAGGGCAATGGCGTCGTGCGCATGGAAGACCGCTACGCCACCAATATCGACGACCTCTGGGTGGCACTCACGGATCCCCGGCGTCTCGCCCGCTGGTACGGCCAGGTTGAAGGCGACCTCCGCCCCGGCGGAGAGTTCCGCCTATACATCGAGTCCGATGGCTGGGACGGCACCGGGCGCGTGGAAGCGTGCGAACCCCGACGGCGGCTGCGGGTAACGACCAGGGAATCGGACGAGTCCTGGCGGAAGGGTCACGGCGCGCAGCCGTTCGACGAGGCCATTGAGGCCACGCTGACCGCCGACGGCGACCAGACGATCTTGGTCATCGAGGTCCAAGGCCTGCCCCTGGACAAGATCGCCTTTTACGGGGTTGGGTGGCAGATCCACGCCGAAAATCTCGCCGCCCACCTCGCCGGGCGTGAGCGCGGCGACACGGAGGCGCGGTGGGACGAGCTCCTCCCGGCCTATCAAGACCTGGCATCCAACGTCGGCTAAGGCTTTGCCGCTGCCGTACTAGGCCCCGGGTCGCCGTGCCAGGTCTGTGCGGGCTCACCGGTTCAAGCCTCGCCCTTCGCAAACAGCACCACCGGGCTGGCTGACAGGTAACGAAACGGCTCCGCGTCACTTCTGGCATACGGACTTCTTCGAGAAGCGCAACGGCCGGTAGCAAGTCGTCTGGTGTCAGGCACTGCGCTCCATCAGTCTCGCCGGCGACCAGGTCTGTGCCTCATCCGTGTCACAGTCGTGTCACGCATTCGCGGAACCCAGGGGATGCAGGAGGTCACAGGAGGACACAGCAGGACACGAAGAAGATCCAGTTCGAGTACAGGAGGAAACTCGCGGACACCACAGGACACGAGAGGACACAGCATCACGCCGGTTCGGGACCGTGAGGCTCCAAGGTTCAAATGGTCTTCCCGGTCCAGCGCGATCGGCCGGCGCCTGAGGCCCCGGGTAACAGCGTGATTAGACGCACTACGCGTCGATTGCGCGCCAGATTTGCGTCCCGGGCTCAGACGCGGAGCCACTACGTAATTCGCTTATCAGACGCGGCAACTCAGTTCGAAAGCGCGATTGGCGTATCGCGTATTGCTCTGGATTAGAAGGTTGAAGGTTCGAATCCTCGCAGTCTGCGACCGGCCGTTTCACGTCGAATGACAGCCAAGATGACAGCCAAGCCGGCGAACCTCTGTGGACGGCGGCACACGATCGCGGACCAAGGATCCGTGCGACCGTATTTCAGCGCACGTTAGCGGACGGTCCTGGACGCCAGGCCCGCGGTCTTCAAAACCGTTTGCGGGGCGCTGTTGAGGCGTCCTGGGTGGGTTCGATTCCCATCCATCCCCGCCAACTTCGGCGTCGATGACAGCCAAGATGACAGCCACAACAGCGCATGTAGGCACGCAGTGACGCACGGCAGCGGATGATTCGTCCTCGCCACTCCCAGTACCGACAAGCGTGAGGGTCATTGCGTGATGCTCACCAGAAGTAGCCAGATCCGGGCCGGGATCTCCAGCCACAGGCTTTTGAGGAAGCCTTAGCGCCATCAAATGAGCTCGGCGCTCATGGCGGTTGAGGCGGGAAGGGAACACGCCCGCCGTGTAGCATCTACCGACACGATGGACCGCCCGCTGGCGCCCTTCGCCGCCATCGGCGCCAACCCGGGTGAGACCGAGGATGAGCGTCTGCGGCGCGTGCTCCTCGTCGGCCTGGCCCTGGCGATCAGTGTGCTCGCGATCTTCTGGGGGCTCGTTTACATCGCCTTCGGGGAACCGCTCGGCGGTGCAATACCGCTGACATACACGGTCCTGTCCCTCTTGAGCATTGTCATATTCACCCTCACCCGCCGTTACGACGTCTTCCGATTCACGCAGCTCAGCCTGATGCTTGTGCTCCCCTTCGCACTCATGGTCGCGCTCGGTGGCTTCGTTCCTTCCAGCGGCGTCGCTCTCTGGGCGTTCGTCGCGCCGCTCGGCGCGCTGGCCTTCGCGAGACCGCACGAGGCGCTTCGCTGGTTCGCTGTCTACGTTGCACTGGTACTCGCGGTCGGCGCTTTCGGGGGAGCCCTGCGCACCACGAACAACCTTCCGGCAGGTCTCGTCCGCGGGATGTTCATCATCAACATCGGCGCGGTATCGATTGTGGTGTTCGCAGCCATGTATGCGTTTGTACGTGAGCGTGACCGGGCCTACGCGGCTGTGTACCGTCTTTTCGGCCAGTATCTGTCACCGCAGATCGCGCGTTCGCTGCTCTCGGATCCAGGACGCGCCGCACTCGGCGGCGAGAACCGCGAAGTGACGGCGCTCTTCGCGGACCTCGCAGGCTTCACCCCGTTCACCGAGAGTCGGCCGCCCCACGAGACGGTCGTCGCGCTCAATCGGTACTTCAGTGCTGTTGTCCCGGTGATCTTCGCCAATGGTGGCACGATCATTCAGTTTGCTGGAGACGCGATCGTGGCGGTGTGGAACGCACCCGTCGAGCAGACGCGCCACGCCCTCGCCGCGGCCCGGACCGCGCTCGAGATGCAGCGCGCGATTGAGGCTATTGTCACCGAAGACCCTTCGTTCCCGCGATTCCGCGTGGGGATCGCGACGGGTGCGGCGCTCGTCGGCAATGTGGGGAGCGAGCAACTGCGGAACTATGTCGCTCACGGCGACGCTGTGAATCTTGCTGCACGCCTCCAGACGGGTGCGACCCCGGGCCAAGTCGTGGTGTCGGCGCCAACGTACGCGCTCATTCGCGACCTCGCCACCGTCCGTCCACTCGGAAGGTTCGCGGTCAAGGGCAAGACAGAAGAAGTTGAGGCATTCGTTCTTGACCGCATCGCCGATCCCTGAGATTGCCATCGAGTGCGCTTGGTCCGCCGAATGCCAATACGCTTCCGTGACACGCCGTTCACCGCGCGGGCGCGCCGAGAGTCCGCCCGAGCCTGTCGAGCTCTCGCTCTATTGTTTTGTCGACAACGCGTTGGGGGGCGAGGACTGAAGGAGGAACGATGGCCTTAGAGGAGCTCGCCGACGCGATCGCAGGGTTCGCCCTGTTCGCCGACCTGACGACGCCGGAGCGCGAGCATATCGTCGACATCCTTAGCGAGCAGTGGTTCGCAGCTGGCGACAAAGTGCTCCGGCAGGGGCTCAGCGGGTCTGGCCTCTACATCGTACTCGAGGGCTCAGCTGCGATCCGGATAGACGGCGTCGACCGGGCGACGCTTCGGGCCGGTGACTATTTCGGTGAGATTTCGAGCCTCCTTGGGGAGCCTCCAACCGCGGACATTGTGGCCATGGGTACGCTGCACTGCCTCGTCCTGGCGAGTACTCAGGTCGAGAGCTTCCTCAAGTCGAACCCGAGCGTTATGTACCGCCTCCTCCAGGGCGAAGCTCGCAAAGTACGCACCACAACGAAGTGGCTCAGCTAGACGCAAAGCCCAATCCTCCCGGCCAATACCCGCTCGTCGTCGTCGGCAGCGGTCCCGGCGGGATGCAGCTGACCTACAGCCTCACCCGCCTCGGCGTGCGGCACGCCACCATCTCCGCCGACGACGCACCAGGCGGCATGTTCCGCAAGTGGCCGATCTTCCAGAGGATGCTTAGCTGGACCAAGCCCTACACAGGATTCCAGCCGGGGTCACGTGAGTTCGAGCGCCACGACTGGAACAGCCTCGCGGGCGACGAGACGGCTCACCGCGGGCTGATGGCAGGCGTGATGGACGGCTCGTCCTACTTTCCGTCGCGGCCGGAGATGCAGCATGGCCTCGAGCTCTTCGCGGAGCGCACGAACCTGCGCGTCAGGTACGGATGCCGATGGGAGGCAACCCGCAGAGAAGGTGACGACTTGGTGCTCTCGACATCGGATGGCGAATACAGGACGCAGCGCGTTGTTTTCGCAGTCGGCGCCGCCGAACCGTGGCGACCGCCTATCCCTGGACTGGAGCATGCCGCCCTGTACGGCGAGCTGCGGCCGGTTCAGGACTACGCCGACCGCCGGATCTTCATCATCGGAAAGCAGAACTCCGGTTTTGAGATCGCGTCCGGCCTGCTCCCGTGGGCGAGGCAAATCATCCTCGCATCGCCCAGCTCCACGAAGCTGTCGGTGATCACACACTCGCTCGTCGGCGTGCGCGCGCGGTATGTGCAGCCTGTCGAGGATTCTGTACTGGCCGGTGGCGTCGTCATCTTGGACGGGTCGATCGAGGAAGTGAAGCGCACCCATGATGGCCTCCACGTGAGCATCCGAACGACGGCTGATAGGCGGCTGCAGCTGGTCGTTGACGATGTGATTGCGGCGACCGGCTTCACGACACCGCTGCGCGACCTTGCAGAACTCGGTGTGACGACCTTCGGACAGAGCCGTTTGCCCGCGCAGACGGCGTTCTGGGAGAGCATCACAGTGCCGGGCATCTACTTCGCGGGCACCATAACCCAGGGCGCTAAGGGCCTGATGAAGCACGGGATCCCAAGCAACTCCGGCGCCGTTCAGGGGTATCGCTACAACGCCCGCGTGCTGGCGCGCCACCTCGCTGCAAAGCAGGGCATCCAGCCGAACAGGCCAATCATCGCAGCCGATGAAGTGATCCCAACGCTGCTTCGCGAAGCGCGTTACGCGCCTGAGCTTTGGCACCAGCGATCATATCTCGCCCGCGTCATCTCCACTGATCCCGATCGCGGCATCGTCGACGAAGGCATCCTGCCCGTTGCACACTTTCTCGATAGTGAGCAGTTCGGCCAAGCCGCAGCCATCACTCTCGAGTCGAACGGCCGGGAGGACCTCTATCCCGTCGTTTATATCCGTCAAGGCGGGAAGGTTCACGAGGGGCGCTTGCCCGAAGAGCCGTTTCTCAACTTCGAGACCGATGAACATCGCGCAGAGCTGGCCGGCGCTCTGGAGCCGCTGCTCAGCCCTTCCCTTTCGCGGCCGCAGCCATAACGCTCCTCGCGGGCGAACCCCGCGTCGTGGGTGGTTTGACTGGGCGGGTTTCGTCCACCGGGGGCCCTTTAGGGCTGTAGCTTCAAAGTGATGATCTTGAACGGCGCCAGGTCGAGCTCGACCATTCCGTCACGCATCGGCAGCTCTTCAAGGTTGCGCTCTAGCAGATCGCAGAGATACGCCCGGGAACAGTTCAGCGCCGTTTGCACCCTGGCGGTGCATCTTCCCCCCCAGGCTTCGTAGAGGCGGACGATCACCGCGTTCGAATCCTCTGCGGCTTTCACCGCCTCGACCACCACCTGCGCGGTATCGACTTCGACGAGCGAGCGCCGACGCCGGCCGTCGGGGACGCTGCCGCGTCTCAGCCGAAGAGGCGCATTGAGGTCTTCCGCCGCCGCGATGACGTCCGCGGCGCGGAAGTCTCCGGGGTGCGGCATCAGCGCGTACGTGAACCGGTGCCGCCCGCGATCCGCGTTAGGGTCCGGGTGAGTCGGCGCGCGGAGGAGCGACAACCGCATCACCGAGCCATGGATGTCATAGCCGTACTTGCAGTCGTTGAGCAGCGCCACACCGTACCCGGCCTCGCCGAGGTCGGCCCAGCGGTGGCCGCACACCTCGAACCGTGCCTGGTCCCAAGGCGTGTTCTCGTGGGTCGCCCGTTCGACGTGGCCGAACTGGATCTCGTACGTAGCGCGAGTCGACCGGACGGCGACCGGAAACGCCACTTTGAGCAGCTTGTGATCCTCATGCCAGTCCACATCACTCTCGAAGCGGAGCACGCGCGAACCTGCGTCGAGCACCATGCGCTGGGTGAGGCGCGAGGCACCGAACTGGCGCGTGAAATGAACCGCTCCACGCAGGCCTCCGGCCAGCTCGACATGTTGCGATGACAACTCGACGAGATCGACGGCGTCCCTCATGTATTCGATGTCGATGTCCCATGCGTCCCAGCGGGCCGGGGTGTCTCCATGAAGCTGAAACAGGTTGCCGCGAGCTCCCGCGGCCAGCACCTCCTGCTCCGCCTCCTTGTCCCAGATCGAGGTCAGTAGGCCTTGCTCGTCCCAGCGGACGCGCAGGAGACCGTTCTCCATCAGCCCTTCCGTCACCACGACGGCCGGCGCCGGCTTGAGGGAACCCGGTTGCTGCACTGCCCAACCGCAGGGTGGGGCCTCAACCGCGAGCAGCTGACCTCCGACGTCAACGATCTCGTGCCGCGGATGGGAGTTGACGTTGAAGACGACGAGGTCCTCGCCGGCGCCCGCCAGCACCGCCTGCGCGCCCGCCGTGATTCCGACCGCGGTCTCGACGACCCCGGCGAGCTCACTCTCGGCGTCCTCGTATACCCAGTCGATGCTCGAGCCTGCGAGGATGTCGTGGAACTGGTTGGCGAGCAGCCGCTTCCAGGCAGCCTCCAGCTCTGCGGCCGGGTATGCGCCGCCAGAGGCGACCGACCACATCTCCCCTTCGCGCAAGGCCTGCTCGGCGCGGCGATTGAGGAGCTTGGTGCGAGCCTGCGACGTATAAGTGCCGCGGTGGAGCTCGAAGTACAGCTCGCCGACCCAGGTCGTGAGGTCATGCGCTTCCGATTCGGCGGCATCGAAGAAGTTGGCCGCCCGCGATAGCTCGACGCGAGGCAGGCCGTCCAGGTTTCGCAGCCGGTGGGCGGATTCGATCATGTCCGGCTCTGGCCCGCCACCCCCGTCGCCCCATCCAAACAGGTAGAGGGAGAGCGCCGAGCGCGCGTGGTCTTTGAACCGCGTCGCGCTCCGCACAATGTCGGTGGCGCTGAAGTCGCCGTTGTAGGTGTCCGCCGGCGGAAAGTGAGTGAAGATCCGGGTGCCGTCGATTCCCTCCCACATGAACGTGTTGTGGGTGGGCTTGTTGGTGTCGTTCCACGACAGCTTCTGGGTCAGGAACGACGTGCCGCCGGACAGTGCGATGAGCTGAGGCAGCGAGGCGGGATAGCCGAACACATCGGGCAGCCAGACCTCATGCGTCTCGTAGCCGAACTCATTCATGAAATAGCGCTTGCCGTAGAGGAGCTGGCGGGCCAGGGCCTCGCCCGATGGCAGGTTGCAGTCGGGCTCAACCCACATCGATCCGACGGGCTCCCATTGTCCCGACGCGATCCTCCGCCGGATGCCCTCGAAGATCGTCGGATACGACTCCTTCATCCACTCGTAATGAAGGGGCTGGGAGCAAGCGAATCGATAACCGGGGTACTCGTCCATGAGCGCCAGCTGCGTCGAAAACGTGCGCGCGCACTTGCGGCGGGTCTCGCGCATGGGCCACAGCCACGCGGTGTCGATGTGCGCGTGCCCGACTGCGTGGATGAGATGTGTCGACGTGCTCGGCCGGGACAGGGCCTCCTCGAGCACCCTCGGATCTTCGGTGCGGGCGAATTCATCGAGGGCGCGCTGGATCTCGACCCGGCGCTCTCCTTCCGGGAGCGCATCGGCGAGGTCTACGAGGACCTTGAGGTCCAGAGCGAGCGCGCGAAGGCGAGGGTCCTGGATCATGAGCTCGGCCTGGCGCAAGGTGAATGCAGGCTCAGGGGCCTGCCTCAGGGCGATCATCGACGGCGCCGGGTCGGGCCCAGCCAGGAAAGTGATCGGGTTGGCCGCGGCCTCGAGATAGAAATCGACCTCGGTACCCTCGATAGGCAGCCAGCGGTGGTTGGGATCGACCCCGCGCCACGGCCGTCCGTCCTTCCAGGCGAGGGCTTCGCAGGTGAACCCGGTCGCGTCGATGAACCCGAGGTCGAAGACCGCCACCACTCCCTGCCCGGACCAGGACGCCGGGACGCGGCCCTTGACGTGGAACCAGGTCGTGCTCCAGGGCGGGCCCCATCGATGCCCTAGATCGATAGGTGAGAACTCGCGGCCGATCGCGTCGGCGTATGAGATCGGCTCACCCCGTACCGACATCGCGCTCAGCTCGAGCGGCGCGTGCTCGCCTCCGACCGGCGCCCGCCGACCGTTCTCCAGCAAGAGACGGAATCGCTCGTTCGCTATTTCTACGTAACCGGTCGACATTCTCTCAGTCGCCCTTCACACCACCCTAGCTGTGGTCGGGTCGGGAAATGGCGGCGATGGTCATGGACGGCTCGCCGGCCTTGACCTTGGCCAACCAGGGAGAACCCGACAGCCACAGCCCGGCTAGCCACACATGAAAGCGCCGGGGCCACAGAACCCCGGCGCAAACCGGACGATTAGAAAGCGTGAGAAGAAGTCGTTACTTCTTCTTGGCGGCCTTCTTCTTGGCAGCAGGCTTCTTAGCAGCCTTCTTCTTCGCGGCCATGATGGTGTACCTCCTTAACTCTATTTCGGGCCCGATGAAGTTTTAGTTTTGGCGGGTCCCAGATGCATTTCTCGAAAGGGCTGCCACTCATCGGGCGGTCGCCTCTGTGATGGCGACCATGAGCAGCATCGCTTTCACACCGTTGTGATACTCGAACTAGGCCGCTTCTGTCAATGGGGATTCGCATGATGGCGTCTCGGAGGCCACCGATGATGTGGCCGGTGTCACGCTGACCGTCAAGAGGCATGCTTGCGCTTGGCTCGATTCGGAGACTGAAGTGGGCGACGTCCAAGGAAGAGGTCTCGAACCTCATTGTCTTTGACCACGACCGCCCTGAATCCCACTTCGCGCAAGAGGTGCAGCCATCGTGCGCGCGGAAACAGACCCTGAAGGTGGCGATCGTGCACCATGTGGGCCTCGCCTTCCTGGTTGCGCAGCAGGATCGCGAAGTCAACGAGGTAGGTGGTGTCGGTCGGGTCGGGGTCGAAGACCCATTGGAGAAAGCGCAGTCTTCTACGTGGTGAATCGTTTCCTCCCTGATCAGTGCCTGCGACAAAGGTCTCGCGCACGAAGTCCGGGACGAAGAGCGCGACGCCACCAGGGCTGCAGTGCTCGTATGCGGTTTGCATGACCGCCCGCAGATCAGCTTCGGTAGTCATGTGGCAGATCGCGTCATGAACGAAGACCACGTCGAAGGTGCGGCCGAGTCGCAGCGTGCGGATGTCGCCCCTGATGTGCTTGCACTCTGGGTTGAGTTTTCGACTCACGGAGAGCATCCGCGGCGAAAGATCCACCAGGGTCATCGCGAAATGCGCCTTGAGGTGGAACGCGCTGTTTCCTCCGCCTGAACCAAGCTCAAGCACTGTGCGCGGTGGCGGCTTGGACGACGTGCGGAGGACCCGCACGATGTGAGCCGCTTCGCGGCGGTATTCCCCAGGATCCGAGAAGACTGGCCACCAATCGGCCAGTTCGTTGTAGAGCTTCATACGTGGCATAGCGTGACTTGTCGTGGAGCTCGGCGTGACGCCATCCTGCCAAGCATGCGAATCATGGCGCCCGCCAGGCGGTGGACCATCGGGACCCGGGTGGCTTCTTGTCACTCGCGCGCCCGGTAATCTCACTCCATGGACGTAACGGAGAGCAACTTCGCGACGGCCGTTCTCGACCGCTCTCACTCGCTCCCGGTAGTGGTCGACTTCTGGGCCGACTGGTGCGCGCCATGCCGCCAGTTGGGGCCTGTCCTGGAGCGGGAGGCATCCAAGCGCTCCGGCAGACTGGAGCTCGTGAAGCTCGATGTCGACGCCAATCCGACCGTTTCACGGTCGTATGCGATCCAAGGCATTCCCGCAGTCAAGGCTTTTCACAAAGGCCGCGTCGTCGCCGAGTTCGTTGGTGCTCAGCCGGCAGACGCCGTGGAGCGCTTTCTCGACTCACTCCTTCCGTCCGAGGCGGAACTACTCGCTCATAAGGGGGACGAGGAGTCGCTCCGCGCGGCTCTAGCGCTCGAGCCGGGGCACGCCGACGCTGCCGTCAAGCTCGCCCGGATCCTCCACGGCCGCGGGCAAGACCAGGAGGCTCTCGAGATCCTCGGAAACGTACATGGAAGCTTCGGTGCCGATGGCCTATCTGCGCGGATCAGGCTCGAACGGAGCAGGGTGCCCGATCTCAGTCAGGCTTTCGCGGCGCTCGACGCGGGTGACACTGAACAGGCGCTGGACCTGCTCATCGAGGCGATTACCCTTGCGCGCAGTAGTCGCGACGAGATCCGCCGCGTAGTGGTAGGTATCCTCGACGAACTCGGTCTCGATCATCCACTCGCCACCACGTCGAGGACGAGGCTGGCTTCAGCCCTTTACTGAAGCCTGATGACGCTGAGGACCGCGCACCAAGTCAGTCGGAGCCGAGATAGCTTGGTGGCGCCGAGGCCACTGGCTTCTCGACGGTGGCTCAGAATGACCGTGGGGGCTCTTCTTGTCGTGATGGTGCTGGCGGCAGGCAGCGTCTCGGCCGCGGGTTGGTACTTCACGGATCAACTGGTGACGCCGGACCACTCGGCGCCACGGTTCGACATTGCAGTCCACGACGCGAGCTCAAAAGCGGTCGAGCTTGATAAGACGAGTGAAACGCTGCGCCCCGGCGTCTGGGGCCTCGAGTGGCCGGCCGGTCACGCAATTATCGGGGCGATCACATCGATCTCCTCCGGCAGTGTAAATCGTGTACTCGTGCAAGCGACAGCTCCGCTGGGCCGGGGCCTCCGGGTGGCGATGAATTCACAGGTCTACTGGGATGATCCCGAGCGCTCATTCGGTATTCCATCGCAGACTGTTGACGTGCCGAGCGAGCTAGGTTCGCTCCACGACTGGTTCGTCGCCGGTTCGCCCACTGACTTCGCGATCGTCGTCCACGGCCGCAACGCGCCAATCACGGACGGCATGCGATTGGTGCCTGCGCTGGTCGACCTGGGATTGAGCATCTTGCTGATTCGCTATCGCAACGATGTCGGCTCACCGCCGAGCCCCGATCATCTCCTCCATCTCGGCGACACCGAATGGCGCGACCTCCAGGCTGCCGTTCAGTGGGCGGTCTCTCGCGGCGCTCAGCGGATCGAGCTCGTCGGCATCTCGATGGGAGGTGCGGTGGTCGAAATGTTCATGGAAAGGTCGAGCGTCGCGCGCCGCGTCGCAGCCTTGGTGCTCGACTCACCGGTGCTGTCCTGGGATGCCCTCCTGAGGTTCCAGGCTGACCGGCGCCACCTACCGGACACACTGCTCGGACCGACAGAGCTGGTGCTCCGGCTTCGGATTGGTTTTGACTCCGGCACATATGACGCGGTGCGGGACGCAGGGTCGGTCCATGTGCCGATTCTTCTATTTCAAGATGGCCAGGAAACCTTGACTCCCCCCGATCGCGCCGCCGCGCTGGCCAGAGCTCGTCCCGATCTGGTCGAGTACCACTTCTATCCGCACAGCGGCCACGTTGAGGAATGGAATGCGGATCCTGGCGGCTACACATTCACACTGCGCGCGTTCCTTGCGCGGACTTTGAACCTGTTGACTACCGCTACCACAACCTAATTCCAGCCCGAGCACAGCGCCCGCAGGCGGCGCCCGACGGACCATGGGCGTTACCCTTTGGCCCGGCCCGACCCGTGACGTGATTCAGGAGGGGACGCATGGTTAAGAAGATCCTGCTCAGCGAGAGCGATATACCTGAGCGCTGGTACAACATCCTGCCTGACCTCCCGGCGCCTCCCGCTCCCTACCTGCATCCGGCCACCCTGCAGCCCATGGGTCCGGCCGACCTCGCCCCGATCTTCCCGCAGGCCATCATCGCCCAGGAAGTCTCCGCCGACCCCTGGATCGAGATCCCGGACGAGGTGCGGGACATCTATCGCATCTGGCGGCCGAGCCCGCTCTACCGGGCCGAGCGACTCGAGAAGGCGCTGGATACCCCGGCCCATATTTACTTCAAGTACGAGGGAGTCTCTCCGGCCGGCTCACACAAGCCGAACACGGCCGTGCCGCAGGCCTACTACAACTCCAAGGAAGGAGTCAAGCGGCTGACGACCGAGACTGGGGCGGGGCAGTGGGGTTCAGCGCTGGCGTTCGCCGGAGCGTTGTTCGGCCTCGAGGTCACCGTGTACATGGTCAAGGTCTCGTACGAGCAGAAGCCCTACCGCCGCGCGATGATGGAGACCTGGGGCGCGACCGTCCACGCCTCTCCGACCAACCTGACCAACGCCGGACGCGGGATCCTCGCGGATGACCCCGACTCGCCTGGCAGCCTCGGCATCGCCATCTCTGAAGCGGTTGAGGATGCGGCCACCCACGACGACGCCAAATACTCGCTGGGTTCTGTGGTCAACCATGTCCTCCTTCACCAGACGGTCATCGGGCTCGAGGCCAAGAAGCAGATGGAGATGGCGGGCGCCTACCCTGACGTTGTCATCGGCTGCGTAGGCGGCGGTTCCAATTTCGCCGGCCTCACCTATCCGTTCATCGGCGACACGCTGAAGGGCCATCGCGCCGCGACCCGTTTCATCGCCGCGGAGCCTGCCGCTTGCCCGACTCTCACGCGAGGCGTATACGCGTACGACTTCGGCGACGCCGTCGGCTTGGGTCCAGTCGTGAAAATGTTCACGTTGGGGCACAGCTTCATTCCCGACCGGATCCACTCCGGCGGCCTCCGCTACCACGGCGACGCCCCATCCCTTTGCCTTCTCGTCGACAAGGGTGTCGTCGAGGCTCGTGCCTACAAGCAGAAAGAGTGCTTCGCGGAAGCGGTGCGATTCGCCCGCGCCGAAGGTTTTCTGCCTGCCCCCGAAGCTGCCCACGCCCTGCGAGCCGTGGCTGAAGAGGCAGGCGCCGCACGAGAAGCGGGCGAAGCGAGGACCATCCTCTTCGGCCTGTCGGGGCACGGCCACTTCGACATGTCTGCGTACGACGCCTACTTCGCGGGCAAGCTGGAGGATGTCGAGCTTGCCCAGTCGAGGATCGACGCCGCCATCGAAGAACTCCCGCGAGTCCCCGCGATGTCTTAGACGCAGGTCAAGAAAATCTAGGGTTCCGGCATTGTCGCGCGGCGACTACATTGCCACGGGCGGCTTCGACAAAGATCCGTAGTAATTACGGAGGACGGTGCCAGCGACGCCCATTAGGGTTTCAAAAGCCTGCCGTGACGGCCTTTCCGACGCTAGGAGGGCCGTCGGGCGACATCGGCGGGCGCAAGCCAACCTCGCCCGATTCGAATGAGGAGACCTATGAGGCCAGCAAAGCTGTTGCGGATTCTGGGACCAAGTCTGTGCCTGGTGACGCTTGGCATCGGAGCAGGAACGTCGGGGGCTGCGGCATATGGCAGCGCGGACCAGCCACTCGCGCAGGTTGAACTATCGGCGAACTGCAATAACCCGAACTTCCCACTGTGCGCCCCGCCTCCAACTGGAGTCGGGACAGGCGGGATCTGGCTCTGGATCGAGATCGATTCAGACAACACCGCCGACTTTTCGGGAGCCGGTTGTGGACACACGATAGGCGGTATCGACGGGCCGGGCGGAGCCGGCGCCGGTGGGATCCGGGGGACGACGACGTGGAGCTACGCGACGTTTGCACAGGCCGCGGCGGCAGGAGCTTTCTTCTTCGGAATCGATCCGAACGACTCGTATTACCTGGTCAACTTCGGGCCCGACGGGTCTTTCGCGTTCCCCACGACGCAGGGGCACTATTCATTCCAGCCGGTTGCCGGCGTGGTCATCGAATTGCAAATCGCGCCCTGAGGCGAGCTCGCTGTCGTGCGGAGAATCATGCGGGTAGCGGCGCTACCTGACCGCCGCGCCCGCATGATGCGCCCCGCGGGACACGATCCACTGACCGCGTTTGAGCGCCGATTGTTGGTGCTGATGGCGTCCGGACTGAACCGGACAGAGATTGCCCGAGCAGTCCATCGATCTCCGCAGACGATCAGCAATTGCTTGACTGTGGCGAAGGAGAAGCTGGGCGCGCGTTCCCTCACGCAAGCGGCAGTTCTCATCGCGCAGCGGGGCATGCTCGTGGACCGTCGACGTCACTTCTCAACGTCAAGGTAATCCTTACCTAGGTTCATCCTGACAAGCGGATACATCCTCTTTGTCATGCCACTCGACAGGCAACGTCGAGCTCGACCACCGCCGTCACGACGGATTACCTGGTCCATCGTTCGGCTGTAAAAGGAGACAACAAAATGCGAAAACTCTTGCCGTTGGCTGCAGCTGTGGCCGTTGCCGCATCGCTGGCAGTCTCTTCGATCTCGGCTTCGGCAACTTCCGGGGCTCACTTCTTCAAGGGCACAGGTGCGAGTGTCAATGACAATGGCGCCTTGGTAGTCACCATCGATGAGGCCGGCGTGGGGCAGCAGCAAGTCGACTACACCCTTACCGCAGACGCCAGCGCAACATGGGCCTGCATCAACGGTGGCGGCAACCATCCCAAGGCCGCCAACAAGGAGACGGTTACCGGGCAGGTGTCCGAGGCCGCGTCCTTCTCGCCGATCAACGGGCGCGTCATGGCCACGATGCCGCCTACAGGGCCTCTGAGCCCGGGTAGCTTTGTCTGCCCGTCCGGCCAGACCGTGGTCCTGGCCGCGGCGTCCTACACCAACATCGTGTTGACCGACACGACCAATGGAGTGACCGACAACCTGGGATCGGTGAGCCGAACCTTCTTCAACGTGTAGCACGGCCTCGCAAAGAGGGAGAGGGCGAATCAGCCCTCTCCCTCTCGTTGCTGATCAGCGGCGAGGCTTGGCGAAGTGCACGAGCTCGCGCTTGTGCTTCAACTCGAGTTTCGAGCGGATGGCTTCGACATGGGTCTCGACTGTCCGCCGGCTGATGCCAAGCGTGCGTGCAATTTCCGGGCACGTGTAACCGGCGGCTGCCAGGCGAGCGACCTCATTTTCGCGCGGCGTCAGCGACCACGTGGTTGGAGACGCAGCGACCACGTGACCGGCCCGTGAGAAGGTCCCGTCGCCTTTGCCTCGAAGGTACCTGATGTTACTGTGGTCGCGGTGGGCGACAGCTATGTCAAGCATGCCGTCACCGTCGAGATCGGCGGCGTGCAGGCCATGGGCCTGGCCGCCGAGTCTGCAACGGAAGGACAGGCGGTATAGGCCTCTTTTTGCGCCGAGCAGGACCAGGAGCTCAGCCCCAGGTGTGATCACCGCCAGGTCGGCGACGCCATCCCTGTTGAAGTCGGCGCTGATCACGCTGAGCGGTCCGGTCAGTGGCGCTTCGCGGGCTTCGCCGCCGAATGGCTCCTTTCGATCCAATCCACCCAATCCCAGAGTGCAAAGCAGTGTGCAACCCGTCGCGAATGCTGTCAACCGGATAAGAGGCCCGCGGCACCCCCGGGGGCCTCACAGCGCCGTGGGGCGGATCTAAGCTCAGTACATGAGCCACTTCACCGACAGTGAGCTGGAATATCTGAGGTCACAACGCCTGGGTCGTCTCGCCACGTCAGCAGATGGCAGGCCCCACGTCGTGCCGGTTGGTTTTCGGTACAACCCGGAGCACGACACGATCGACATCAGCGGCCACGGTTTTGCGCAGCGAAAGAAGTTTCGCGATGTACAGCGAAACCCACACGTCGCCTTCGTCGTGGATGACCTCGCGTCGGTGCAGCCCTGGCGGCCTCGTGGCGTTGAGATTCGCGGCGATGCGGAAATCCTCCCTGAAGGCGGCAAGGGCGTCATGCCCGGCTTCGACCAGGAGATGTTCAGGATCAGGCCCGAGCGAATCTACAGCTGGGGGCTCGAGAGCGGAGTCCCTGGCGCCGGCAGGGATGTAACTCGCTAGCCCCGGCAGCCCTCGAGCGCGAGCTGGCGGCAGCGTGGATATTCGATCTCGACGGAACGCTGGTGGACACCGTCGAGACCAGGATCGTGGCCTGGCTGCGGACTTTCGAAGAGAATGGAATCGCGGCCAATCGCGCCCAGGTGGCGAAGCTCATCGGATCGGACGGCCGGCGCCTGGCCCGTATCGTGGCTGAGTCGTCGGGCCAGCCCATCGACTCCGACAGAGCAGAGGAGATCGACCGCCGCTCCGGCGACATCTACAGCGAGCTGAATACGGAACCCAAAGTGCTCCCCGGCGCCATCGAGCTGCTGCAGGCTCTTGACGAGCATGGGGTGCGTTGGGCGATCGCGACCTCGAGCCGGCGGGAGCAGGTCGACGCTTCCGTCAAGGCCTTGGCGCTATCGATTCCGCCCACCATCATCGATGGCAGCCATGTCGAGCACGCCAAGCCGGCGCCCGACCTGCTCCTGGTTGCCGCGCGGGAGCTCGGCGTCGAGCCGTCGCTCAGCTGGTACGTGGGCGACTCAATCTGGGACATGCAAGCAGCAGGCGCCGCCGGCATGCGTGGGATCGGCGTGGCCAGCGGTTCGGCAACTGCCAGCGAGCTGGCGGGAGCGGGAGCATCGTTCACCGTTGATGACCTGGCCCAACTGCTCCCGTTCGCACGAGGCACCAGAGTTCCGGCACGGTGAACATCGACTTGCCGCCGGACGCATTCCAGGCCGGAACCTTTCCCGGCCATGGCACCACCTGGCCTCGGTACAGTAAGGACATATGGGAGCGCTGACACCACAGGACATTCGCCGTTTCCGCGAGCGCCTGGAGGGCGAGCGCGACGCCATCGAGGCACGCATCGCCGCCAGGAACCGGGACATCCAGGAGACCGTGCACGAAGAGTCGGGGGTCGGCGATACCGGTGACGAGTCCACACGCATATACGATCGAGAAGACGAAACGGAGTCCAACTCCATCGATCGCGAGACGCTGGAGCTGGTCAACAGAGCGCTCAGCCGGATCGATGCAGGAACCTACGGACTGAGCGAGGTGTCCGGTAAACCCATCCCGATCGAACGCCTCGAAGCGGTCCCTTACGCTGTGACCCTCGTCGACGAGCGCCCGCTCGAACCGGACTAGGAATCTCACGGCAATCGTGTGGTCGACGCGGTTCACAGACCTCGTAGGCTGCCGGCTGATCCCATACCTCCCGCCGCTCGACGACGTGGTCCGGGACGCGCGCGGCCTGCGCGTGACGGAATTCTTCTGGGGAGAACCGAGCCCTGAAATCGTGACCGCGATTCACTCCACGGGAAGCCTGGTTTCATGGCAGGTCGGCTCGGCTGAGGAGGCGCGGGCGGCCGAGGACGCGGGTTGCGATCTCGTGACCGCCCAGGGCGTGGAGGCGGGCGGCCATGTGCGCGGCACGCAGCCTCTGGACGAGTTGCTGCCTCAGGTGCTCCGGGCTGTCTCGGTCCCGGTGGTCGCGGCCGGCGGGATCGGCAGCGCCACGCGGGTGGCACAGCTGATCGCCGGCGGCGCGGACGCTGTTCGCGTCGGCACTCGTTTCCTCACCTGCCCTGAGTGCGACACACATCCCGCGTATGTCAAGGCGCTGATCGCCGCGGGCCCAGGCGACACCGTGCTGACCGACCATTTCGACGGCGATGGCCGTTGGCCTGCCCCCGTGCGGGTCCTCCTTACGTCCCTGGAGCGTGCGATCGGTGCCGGCAACCGCAGCACGTCGCCGCCCACCCGAACCGCTGAGGACCCGCTGGGGATGGCGTGCTACGCCGGCCTCTCGGTCGAATATGTCCGCGACGTCAAGCCCGCTTCCGAAGTCGTACGCGAGCTGATTGCTCTGCTGGCCTGAGCCCGGCTAGATCTTCTTGTTCGCGGTCAGGTCCCACGCGAAGTCGACGGTCGTGCCGATGCCTCCGGCCGCGGTCTGCTCTTTGAATTCGACGTTGATCTTCTGGAAGGCGAAGCTGACCGCATCAAGCGGCCGGTCGCTGGTATCACCCGCCTCCTGGACCGACGTGATGATCACGTTCTGGAACTTGTAGAACAGGAATTCGAACTGGCCTCCCGTTTCGGCGGTCGCCGACTGCTCGCCGGCCTTGCGCACCGTCATCACACCGGTCTTGATGTGCTGGCCGTTGGCGCAGAACAGCATCAGCTTTGGGGTGGCGACGCTGACCCGTGCGGCGAAGTGGAAATCCTGCATGGACACCTTGCCTGCACCCGCGCCGCTGCCCGTCGCGACGTGCGAGCTCGCGTTCGTCTCGCCCCAGCTGAACGATTCGAGAACGATCTCGCCCTTGTGCTCGCGGTCGATCGAGTCGCCCGGGATGCCGTCGAGTTTGAGGAATAGATCAACTGCCATTGCTCATCTCCCCGGGTTCAAGGTGATGGTGAATTCGGCCGTTCCGTCCCCGCCTGTCTCCAGCGGGCTCTGCTTGCCGACATAGCTTCCGGTGGCGCCCAGGAAGCGGCCGGTCCCACCGACGATGGCGAACACGTTCTCGCCATCGACCGTGTTGGTGCCCATGCCGATGAGGCTTCCGCCGGGTAGCTGGAACGTGTGCGTCTCCAGCTGGGCTGCGGCATAGGGACCGTGCCCGGCCGCGCCGTCCAGGTGCATCACCGAACCGTAGAACGCTCCCAGCGGATCCGCAGCGTTTTCGGTCCGGAGAACGCCGGTGATCGACACCGTGTCGCCGCGCCTGGGCAGGTCGCCTCGTCTGAGTCCCGGCGCCGCCAGGCGCCAGTCGCTCCCGGACAGCTTGAGCGTGGTCCCGGCCGGATCGGCCGAGAGCAGCGTCCCGGATTTGATCTTCCCGGCCAGGCCGGTGAACCCGGCCGCGCCGGCCAGCGCGCCGATGGCAAGCAAGCCGTGACGAAGAACCGCGCGCCTTGTGGCCCTGGCTTCGCCCTCCATGTGACCTCCATGTCGACCGCCGCCGGTTGCGCACAAAGGATAATCCGCCCACAGTGGGATGCAACACCAATTGGATCAGCTGAGAATGGAAAAACTGCACTCTGACCTACCGGTGACCATCGAACGGCCTGCGCTCCGGCCGCTGCGCAAAGCCCTGTCCGAGGGCGGCTATACGAGCGCGAACGTCAGGTTGGCGCTGAAGGCCGAGCACCATCTGTCGGCGCAGCCCGGCGAGGAGGTCGTCTTCGAGCGCCGCCTTGCCGGCGGGACGCTGGTGGAGACGCTGACGCGCCTGTTCCTGATCGGCTCGACGGTCGAGGCGGCCGACCTGCAGGCAAGCCTGCCCACGGTCGACCTGGTCCAGCTCGAGCGCCTCGGCATCGTCGAGCCGGCCGGCGGGGGCTTTCGATCGACCGTACGCATCGTCCCGCACGGCGACGTCGTGGTCGCCTGCGACCGCGGCTACCACGGCGACCCGGATCGGCCCGACGTGGTGACCGGCGTCACGAGCCCGGCCATACTGCTCGCCGACCTCACGGTGCGCAAGCCTGCCCGCCGCGCGCTCGACCTGGGCACCGGTGGCGGCATCCAGGCCCTTCTGCTGGCCAACCACTGCGAGCAGGTGGTCGCCGTCGACGTGAACCCGCGTGCGCTCGAGTTCGCCAGGCTGAACGCGGGCCTCAATGGAATCGAGAACATCGATGTTCGCCTGGGCAGCTGGTTCGAGCCGGTCGAGGGGGAGCGGTTCGACATCATCACCGCCAACCCGCCCTATGTCATGTCGCCCGACTCGACCTACCTGTATCGGGACAGCGGGCTGCCGGCCGACAGCCTGTGCCGCCGGCTCGTGGCGGATATGCCGGGCTTTCTCGAGGAAGACGGTTTCGGGCACATCCTGGTCAGCTGGGCGCTGCGGTCGGACCAAGAGTGGTCAGAGCCGCTTCGGCGCTGGATTGCCGGGGTGCCTTGTGACACCTGGCTGCTCCACTACATCACCGAGGACCCGCTGACGCAAGCCGCCAAGTGGAACCAACCGCTGATCTCGGTGGGTCTGGATGCCTATGGCGCTGCCCTCGATCGCTGGATGGCCTACTACCGCAGTGAAGGCATCGAGCAGATCGCTTTCGGGGCCGTGATCATGCGCAAGCGCAGCGGGGCCTCGAACTGGGTGCGGGCCGACTCGTTTCGAGCCGGCCGCGGCTCGACCGCCGGGCTCTTGCTGCGGGTGTTCGAGGCCGAGGACTTCCTGCAGCGCCTTGGTGACGATTCCAAGCTTCTCGCTGAAAAGTTCGCCCTGGTACCCGAGCACCGGCTCGACCAGCGGCTTCGCTCGAGTGACGGCATGTGGCAGCTGGAAGAGGCGACTCTCAGCCTGACCCAGGGAATCGGGTTCCACGGCAGCCTCGACGTCAACACGGCCCAGCTGCTGCAGCACCTCGACGGGCGCCGCACCCTCAAGCAGGCGGTCACCAAAACGAGCCGTGAGCTGCGGCTCTCAGCCCAGGATGTCGCGGCGCTGGCCGAAACCGCCATCCAGATGGCGCGGCGCCTGTACCAGCTCGGTTTCCTGGTTCGGGTTACGTGAGCCGGCGGGCAACCACAGAAACGAGGTAGGTCCCGAACGCCAGGGCCGTGATGAAAAAGCTCGCTGGATAGGAAAGGTAGAAGGCCAGTCCGAGCCCAAGCCATACGAAACAGACGGCAAGGGCTCCCGAGAGGAACATCGCAGCGTATGGCCGGGACGTCACCATCTGGGCGATCGCCGGCGGCGTGACCATGAGGCCGAAGATGAGCAGCGCTCCGACCGCCTGGACGGCCTCGGCTACCGTGGCGCCGAGGAGGACGAGGAAGAGGACGGTCACGATTCTTGTCGGCACCCCGCGTGCGGCCGCGACTTCGGGATCGATGCTGATGAACATGAGTGGGCGAGCGATCGCCAGCAGCACGAGGCTCGTGGCGATTCCGGCCAGGGCGCCGACCGTGGCCTGGGTCGCCTGGAGTCCGAGAATCGAGCCGAACAGGATCGACACGCCTGCGGTGCCACCGCCGATGCCGCTCCGTGAAGACGTGTACAGGCTGAGGAAGAGTACGCCCAGCCCAAGCACCCAGGCGAACACGGTGCCGATCGCCACATCGCGTCCCCTTGCGCGTCCACCCAGCGAGCCCATGCCGACCGCGACCGCGATCGTGCTCCCGAACACGCCCACCAGCAGCTGAAGACTCGCGAGGAGCGCGCCGAGGCCGCCAGTGAAGGCGACGTGGCCGATGGCATCGCTCGTGAACACCTCGTTGCGCAGCACGACGAAGTAGCCGACGAGCCCCGCCGCCAGGGCGATGAAGGTTCCCGCAATGACAGCGTGCTGCATGAAGTCGTAACCGAGGATCTGCCGGACATCGTCGATGAGGTTCGGCGAAAAGGGCTGCACCGCCAGCGGGATCACGAGCCTGGCTCCATGACCGCGCGCGATGGTAGGCGGTTGCCGATCGCGACGGCCGCCTTGAACGATCTGATCCCGAGGTAGGTTGCGAACGCCAGGGTGGTGACGAGGAAGCCGACCGGCAGCAGGCTGAAATAAGCGATGGCCAGCCCGCCCCAGACGAAGAGCAGCGAAAGGGCGATCGTCAGCACCAGGCCGAGCCCGGGACGAGCGGTGAGCTGCTGCGCCGCGGCCCCAGGGGTGACCAGCAGGGCGAAGATCAGCAGGGTGCCGATGACCTGGACCGTCACGGCGACCGACAGGGCCACGAGGACAAGGAACACCACCGAGATCGCGCGCACTCGGACTCCTCGCGCCTCGGCCGAATCCGGGTCGACGGTGGCGAAGAGCAGGGGCCGGCCGATCACGGCCACGACGACCAGGCCGACGAGCGTGGTGATCGCGGTGATCAGGACGTCGTGGTCGGTGATCCCGAGGATGGTCCCGAACAGGAACGAATAGATGCCCTGGGCGGACCCGGCGTAGAGCCGGAAGAAGAGCAGACCCAGGGCGAGCGAGAAGGCGAGGATGGAGCCCACTGCGGCGGACTCCCTTCGCCTGCCGGCGTCCACGCTGCGGCCCGTCCAGCCGATGCCGAGGGCGCCCCCGACGCAGAAGACGATGAGGCCGAGCTCAGGCGGCGCGTGCAGGAGCACGCCGGCCGCGGCTCCCGGGAACCCGACCTGCGAGAGCATGTGGGCGGCGAAGCTCTGGCCGCGGAGAACGACGAAGTAGCCGACCGCGCCCGCCAGCAGGGCCACCATGGTCCCGACCAGCAGGGCATTCTGCATGAAGTGGAATTCGAGGAGTAGCTGGAGGTCGGCCAGCAGATCCCATGAGAGGGGCTGCTCCACGAGCTACGCCTCGTGCACGTGATAGCTGACCGGCTCTTGCTGGCCGACGACCACCAGCCTCCCGTTGCTCGTGTGAAGCACCTCGACCGGGGCGCCGTAAAGCCGGGTCAGCGTTTCCGTCCTGATCACTTCCTCCGGCTTGCCGGCAACGACATGGCCCTGGGCCACATAGACGACCCGGTCGAGGTAGGGAAGGATCGGGTTGACGTCGTGTGCGACCAGGAGGACCGTGACCTGCCTTTCGTTGCAGATTCGCTGGATCAAGGCGGAGATCCCCTGCTGGTTGTTGAGGTCGAGGCCTTCGAGCGGCTCGTCCAGGAACAGCATCCGCGCTCCGGAGACCAATGCCTGTGCGATCAGCAGCCGCTGCTGCTCACCGCCCGAAAGCTCTCCGATGGACCGTTCGGCGTAAGCGTCAGCGCCGACAAGCCGGATCACCTCGGCCACGCGCGACGCCTTGGCGCCGCCCGACAGAAGCCGGTCGGCAAATGGAAGCGGAAAGCCAAACCTCGCGCCATCCAGGCCGAGGCGGACCAGGTCGACGCCGCGGATGCGCAGATCGGCGTCGAAGTTGCGGCGCTGCGGCAGGTATCCGATCTCGTCGTTGCCGCGGCGAACGCGCCGGCCGAAAACACGCACTCTGCCCTCGGTGAGCGGGACCAGGCCAAGCGCGCATTTGATGAGGGTCGTCTTGCCGGCGCCGTTGGGTCCGAGGATCGCCACGAACTCGCCTCGGCGGATCACGAGCTCGACGTTGCGCCAGACATAGCGGCCGCCGAGCTTCACGCCGGCGTCATCGAACCGCACTCCATCGCCTGGGGCGGCCGTCAGGTCACCCACCGAGCGCCTTCAGCAGCGACTCGAGCTGGTTGGTCTGCCAGTCCTGGAAGGTCAGGTTGGCGGGCGAGAGGGTTTCGGTGATCTGGACCACCGGGGTGCCCGCCGCTCGGGCCTTGCTGACCAGGCTCTGCACATCCGGGGTCGAGTTCTGAGAGTTGAAGACGAACACCTTGATCTGCCTGGTGGTCACCTGCTCGTCGACCGTCGCCTTGTCGGCGGCGCTGGGATCGGTACCCTCGCTGATCGCTTTCATGTACTCGGCCGGGGTGATCAGGTCGAGGCCGAGAGCCGGCGACATGTAGGCGAATATGCTCTCGGAGGCGCCGACGCGGGTCCCACCGTACTTCTGCTTGATGGTCGCTATGGTGTCGTGGTAGCGCTTCAGCCCGGTCGTTTTGTACAGGGAGCTCTGCTGGTCGAAGTAGCCGGCGTCGGCCGAGTCGAGCTGCTTCAGGTCGGCGGTGATGCGCTCGTTCACCCTGGTCACGAAGTCGGGCGAGTACCACATGTGCGGGTTGCCGCCCTCCGCGACCCCGTTGAGATTCGCGACAACCAGCATCCGGCGATCCGAGACGGGATTGGCCGCGGCGAGCTTCGGGGCCCACGCGTCGTAGCCGGCGCCGTTGACGATCACGTACCTGGCCGTCGCGATCAGCCTGGCGTCTTCAGGTGTCGCTTCATACGAATGCGGATCGGTGTCTGGGTTGGTGACGATGCTGGTGACGTCGACCCTGTTGCCGCCGACCTGGGCGGCGATGCTGCCCCAGAAGTTCTCCGCCGCCACCACCTGTAACTTTCCGCTCGAATCGGCGGTCCCGCCGCTCAGCCCGCAAGCGCCGGCCAGCACCGTGGCGCATCCGGCCACGAGCAGCCACTTCAGTGCAACGTGTGAGCGTCCCGTCATCCGCACGTTGCAGCATAACAATTGCACAAGTTCTATGCGCAAGTAGTTTACGCAAGTGGCTGGCTCTCTGGTAGACTAGCGCGAGTGCCCAGGCCCAGCCCCGTACGTGATGCTCTTCGCGAGGTTTTCACGAGCCAGGACCACCAGGCGTGGTCGCTCGACGAGCTTCTGGAGAGGGTGCGCTCGACGGTCGGTTCAGGCGACTACTCGACCGTCTTCCGGGCGGTGGGGGTACTGGAGGCGGAAGGGGTGATCCAGGGCGTGAATCTCGGCGACGGCCTTTCCCGCTACGAAGCCCGGCGCGATCACCACGAGCACGTGAAGTGCGACATCTGCGGCCGGGTCGCGGAGGTGCGCGGATGCGTCCTGGAAGGCGCCGCCCAGGAGATCGAGCAGAGCACCGGCTTCAAGCTCAGGGGCCACAGCCTGGTCTTTTCGGGGATCTGCCCCGAATGCGCCAGGAGCGCTTCGGCCGCCGGCTGATCCGTCGCCACGCGGGTCGTCGAAGATACTCCCGTGGCTGAGCCCGTGCTGGTCATTCTGTTCGATGGGACTTGAGGGGTTTGAACCAGGCTGGCGCGCTGGGTTCGCCGGCGCGACAGGACCGGCCGTGTGCTGGTCTTACCCAATCAGGGGCGAGGTGTCCTGGAGCGATATGGAATCTCGCGCGCAGAGGCTGATCGATCCGCCTGGGTCGTGGCTCGCGATGGCCGGCATCAGGAGGGGGCCGCCGCAGTAAACCGGGTCCTCCACGAGATCGGTGGTCCCTGGCGGTTCCTCGCAGCTGCCTATCGACTGGGACCGATCGCGGCCCTGGAGGAGGTCCTCTACCGCTGGATTGCGAGGAACCGCTCGATGTTCGCCCGCCTCGGTATTCGCCCTGAATGCCACGAGGCCGAGTCTGAATGCGAATGATCGAATGCTGATGCCGTTCTCGACGGCGGTCCTGGCTCAATACATCACCTACAGGCTGGCGATGGTCGTCTACTGGATCAACCTGTTCCTGCTCGGGCTGCTGCTGTTCATCAGCATCGTGTACGCCAAGGGTGCGGGGTTGATGACGGCAGAAGCCACCAATGAGGTGATCGCCGCGATCAAACGGCGGATCGTCGTATACCAGAGCCTCTACGCCGGCGCGATTCTCCCCTGCGTGTTCAATACGTTCATCGCGATCGCGGCGCTGGTCCTGCTGCAGCTGAACTCAGTGATCGTGCCTCGAATCGGCCCCCTCAACCGATTCTGACGCCGGGCTGCGCTCGAGCAGGGCCTTGAGCTGAGCGAGATCTTTTCGATTTGCGCGCCGCATGGCTGCCGCCATCAACGGTGCGCTCACCTTCGAGAATCCGCTCGGCTCCCCGCGATTTCGCAAAGTCATCCGAGTGCGGCTTTCACCAACCGGTTCCCACGTATACGTCGTCTCCATGGGAAACGGACCCTCCGCGGTTCGCATCACCAACCGCTCGCCTGGCACCAACTGAGCTACCTCGTACGTATATGCGAGGCGGCGGCCCAGAAATCGGGCCACGAAGGCCATTCGCGAGCCGACGGCAACCGGCGGCGTCGTCTTCCATTCCACCGACTCGATGTTCGCGTACCAGTCGGGGGCGTGGGACGGGTCTGCTGCGTATGCGGCGACCTCTGCTCGTGGTCGGTCGATTACCGTCTCCGTCAGGACGTCGACTGTCATTTGGCTCCTTTCGCCTCCTGTACGGGAAGGCATGTCGCCAACCGGTCGAGCATCGTCGCCCAGCCGCTTCGATGCGATCGCGCGGCTTCGCCCGGGAGCCCGCTGTGAATGAGTCGCAGCCTGGTCGCGTCCTCACCGTCCGGCTCGAGCTCGATGGTCACCAGGCTGGGTTCCGGCCCCGTGTAAGGCGAAACCCATGTGAACATCAGGCGCTTCGGGGCCTCGATCTCGATGTACTCGCCCGTATGGTGGATCGTGACGCCGCCGCTTTTCATCACGATGTGGAGGGCGCCGCCAACGCGCAGATCCACTTCCGCCTCAGCTGTGCCGTTGGGCGACATCCACTGCCGCAGCTTGTCCGCCTGCGTCCACCATCGGAACACCTCCGCGACCGGAGCCGGCAATCGCATACGGATCTCGACGACATCCGGGTCGTTCACCGTGGCCGGCGGCCTCGGAGCCTGGCCTCGAGCAGCGCGAGCCTCTGCTCCCAGAACGCCTGGTATGAATCCAGCCACGTTGCGGCGGGGATGAGTGGAGACGGGTTGAGCGCGAGGTGGTGCTCGCGTCCACGGACCGCCCGCTCGACGAGACCGGCCTCCTCCAGGACATGGATGTGCTTGGACACCGCCGCCAGCGACATCGCAAACGGAACGGCCAGCTCGGTCACCCGCGCCTCGCCTCGCCGGAGCTGCTCCAACACGGCCCGTCGCACCGGATGCGAGATGGCGGCGTACGTTGCATCGAGCCCGTTGTCTCGATATTCAACCATTTGGTTGAGCATATAGCTGGGCGCCGCGCCGGTCAAGCGTTGAAAGGGTCTAGATCCAGCCCCGGCGACGGAACAGAAAGAGCTGCATCGCGGTGGCCGCGAGCATGATCGCCACGCCGACGAAGAATGTGTAGTTCGGAACTTCGAGCGTCCCCGTCAACAGCGCGAAGTTCATGCCGAAGAAGCCGGTCAAGAAGCTCAGGGGCAAGAACAGGCTGGCGATCACCGTCAAAGTCTTCATCGTCTGGTTGAGGCGATTCGAGACGGTCGACAGGTACACATCCATGGCGCTGCTCAGGAGGTCGCGGAGCCCATCGACCGTCTCGTACTGGCGGACGATGTGGTCGTAGACGTCGCGGTAGTAAAGCGTCATGTCCTGCTGCTGCAGGTGGACGCCGTGCGTGATCAGGCGCTGGAACACATCGCGCTGGGCGCCCAGGAACCGGCGCAGCTCCGTCACCTCGTGCTTGAGGTGGTAGATCCGGTTGAGCGACTCTGAGCTCGCCTTCTGGGTGATGTCGTCCTCCATCTGGTCGACGGTTTCATCGAGACGCTCCAGGACCGGGAAGGTCGCGTCCACCAACGCGTCGACGACCATGTAGGTGAGGAATGCGGGCTGGCCGTTCGTCAGCTCGGGGCTCTTGGTGATTCGCTGCTGAAGCTCTGTGAGCACCACGTTAGGTTCGATGTGGACGGTGACGAGGTAGTGCGCGCCGACATAGAGATGGTTCTCCAGTGACGCGATCTCGTCGTCGTGCCACTCAGCCGAGAAGATGACCGCGAAGTTGTACCCCGGGTACTCGTCGAGCTTCGGCCGCTGGTTCTGGTGGCGGATGTCCTCGATGGTCAGCGGGTGGAACTTGAATGTCTCTTCGAGCAGCTGATAGTCGGCATCGTCCGGCGCCTCGATGTCCAGCCACAGACCGTCGGTCTCGCACGCGCGGAGGCAGCGCTTGATTTCCGGGACGTCGGCCTCGAGGCTTTGGCCATTGATCGTGATCAGGGTTCTCATCGCGCCACGCCAGTGTATTTCCCACGCCGCCAACCCGGCGGCGGCGCGGGCGCTTACGGCTTGCGAGCTCGGATGTAGGCGCTTCCGACCTTGCCGTCGACCCCGGGCAATGTCTGCGTTGCATGCACGTTGAAATCGGGATCCTGGAAACCGGCACCGAGCAGCGTGGCGCGGTACTGCTCGATGGGGATCGTGCCCGAGATGCAGCCCGCCCAGGAGTCGAGCTGCTTTTTGATCGTCGCGTCGAGCGGCTCCAGCTCGACCATGTCCGCGACGGCGAACAGCCCTCCGCGCCGGAGCACCCTGAACGCCTCGTTGATGACGGCGCCCTTGTCCTCCGCCAGGTTGATGACGCAGTTGGAGATCACCACGTCCACGGACTCATCGGGCAGAGGGACGCTTTCGATGGTGCCCTTGAGGAACGTGGCGTTGGTCACACCTGACCGCTCGCGGTTCGCGTTCGCCAGCGCCAGCATCTCGTCCGTCATGTCCACCCCGTACGCGTGCCCTCCGGGCGCGACCCGCCTGGCCGAGAGCAACACGTCGAGGCCCGCACCGGATCCGAGGTCCAGCACCACCTGCCCGGGCTTCAGCTGAGCCAGCATGGTCGGATTGCCGCAGCCCAGGCTGACCGATTCGGATAGGCCGACCGCCGCGAGGTCGTCGGCGGAGTATGAGCCGCTGCAGCCACAGTCCGGCCCATCGGCCTGGCAGCAGCCGGCGGAGCTGTCGGCGGACGATGACGGGATCACCGCGATCTGCCTCGCGACGCCGGCGTACCTGGATCGCACCGCCTCTCGAACCTCGCTCATGGCCGCAGCTCCTTGCAATCGATGGATTTCGATGGGTCGATCCTAGCACAACCCATCGAAGATCATCAATGGCTTGCCGTACAATCCTCTCATGGCGCTCAAGGAGCTCCCGGTCGCGAGGCGGCGCGGCGTGTGCTGCGGCCTTCCCGATGTCGACGAGAAGTGGGCCGAGCGCACATCGACGCTCATGAAGGCCCTGGCTGACCCGAGTCGGCTCACCATGGTGGCGTCGCTGTGGAAGGCGAAAGCGCCCATCTGCATCTGCGACTTCACGGCCGGCCTCGACCTCAGCCAGCCGACCCTCTCACACCACATGGGGAGGCTCAAAGAGGCAGGCCTCGTCGAGTCGGAGAAGCGCGGCATCTGGATGTACTACAGGCTCGCGCGCGACCTCGACGCGGGCACCCGGCAGCTGCTCAGCCGTCTGATCGCCTAGCCCGCGCGGCTCGGTGACAGCTGCGCGATGAGGGTCCTGACGCGACCGTCGATCTCATCCCGGAGGCGACGCACCGTTTCGAGGTCCTTGCCGGCCGGGTCCTCCAGGTCCCAATCCTCGTAGCGCTTTCCTGGATAGATCGGGCATGCGTCTCCGCAGCCCATGGTGATGACGACGTCGGCGGCTTGGACGTACTCGCCGGCCAGCTGCTTGGGGAGCTCACGGCTGATGTCGATGCCGACTTCGCGCATGGCTTCGACGACGCGCGGATTCAAGGAGGAGGCCGGCTCGCTCCGGCAGAGCGGACAAGCACCCGACCACCCGAATGGTGGGCCAGCAGAGCGGCCGCCATCTGGCTTCTGCCCGCGTTGTGGACGCAGACGAAAAGGACCTCGGGAGCGCCGGCCATCGCGCCCAAGATTAGGGCGTCCGCGGAGCTACCTGTAGCCGGGAGGCTCCATCCGCGGGAAGTACTGGTCGCTGAAGATGACGTACCGCTGGGTTGCGAACGCGCCTGCCCACAAAGGCCAGCAGGTCGTGAGCGTGAGATGGTACCCGGGCGCGTCCGGGACCAGCACCGTGCGGTTGTTCGGGTTCACGATCGCCCAACCCGTGACGTGGTACTTGAAGGTCCCATAGCGAGTCTCGAGGTCGATCTCGTCACCCGGCTGCAGCTGCGGGAAGTTGATCCAGTACACGTTGTGGGCAGCCACGCCGACCGTCCCCGGATCGCCGGGCCACACGGTCTGCGGATAGTGGCCCGGGCTTGCGTAGAGGACCGAGCTCGAGACCCCCTCCTTGACCGCTGCGAAGTACCCCAACCGCGGGACGCGGATCGCGAAGTCGACACCGTTCACCGGGTGCTGAAGGGCATGGTCGATGACGGGCGGCCCGAAATGCTGGTTCGAGGTGTCGGTGCTCCACCGGTGGGTCAGCTGCTGCTGCTCGCGCACCCCCTGCCACATGCCGCCGGCATACAGCGTCATGAGGACAAGGCCGGCGAAAAGGCAGACGAGCGCGGCCAGACGGAGCAGATGCGGGTGATCCCGCGGCGGGCGCGGTTGCATCTCCTGTTGTAAAACGTCCTACGGAAGCGGCACTACCCAGGCCTCAGAAGACGAAGTAGAAGGTCGCTCCCTCGCCGACGGCGCCTTCCGCCCAGGCGCGACCGCCATGGCGATTGACGATGCGGCGCACGGTGGCCAGGCCGATGCCCACCCCGGGGAACTCGCTCTGGCTGTGGAGCCGCTGGAACGCGCCAAAGAGCTTGTGCGCGTAGATCATGTCGAAGCCCACGCCGTTGTCGCGGACGAACATCCGGGTGTCGCCGTCGACCATCTCGGACCCGACCTCGACCCTGGCCGCCGGCTCCCTGGCGGTGAACTTCCAGGCGTTGCCCACCAGGTTCGCGAGCAGGATCCGCGCCAGCCGCGGATCGGCCGATGCGATCATCCCGCCGGCGACCACCACGTCCACCTTGCGCTCGGGGCTGGCCGCGCGCATCGCCTCGACCACGTCGGCCGCCATGGCGCTGATATCGCACTGCTCGCGATGGATCTCGCCGCTCGTGAGCCTGAACAACGTCTGCAGACCGTCGAACACCGAGGCCATACGCTCGCTGGCCAGCCGCATGCGCTGCAGGTAGTCCCTGGCGCGCGGATCGAGAGCGTCGGCGTAGTCCTCGAGCAGCGACTGGTTGAGGCCGTTGAACGCGAGAAGGGGCGCGCGCAGATCGTGCGAGACCGAATAGCTGAATGCCTCGAGCTCGCGGTTGATGGCGGTGAGCGCCGTCGTCCGCTCCTGGACGAGCCGCTCGAGCTGCGTTCGATACCGGCGCAGCTCCTGCTGGGCCTTGTACAGCTCGACGAATACGCTGACCTTGGCGCGCATGATGGCCGGGACCACAGGCGCAAACACAAAGTCCACCGCTCCCAGGTCATAGCCGCGTCCCATGTCGGTCTCGGCACGGTCGAGCGCGGTGACGAAGACGATCGGGGTCAGCTCTGATCGCGGCCGCTGCCGGATCAGCTGCGCGGTCTCGAAGCCGTCCATCCCCGGCATCCGGACATCCAGCAGGATGACCGCGAAATCCTGCTTCAGCAGCTGCCGCAGCGCATCGGGCCCGGAGGCGGCCTCGACGACGTTCTGGCCGAGAGGCGCCAGCACGGCCTTCAGGGCGAATCGCTTGGTGGGGTCGTCGTCGACGAGCAGGATGTCCACCTTCGACTCCACCGGCGTGGTCCTGATGGTCGTGAGGCGCTGTGTCGTCATCGGGCTTTCCTGAACACGCTGACACCATCCCGAATGTGGTGGTAGCGGCTGCCCTCGGGTGCGAACACCATCGACTCCGACCGGCCGAGCGCGATAAAACCCGACCTGACGAGGCTGTCGTGGAAGACTCGCTGGGCGCGCTGCTGAAGCGTCGGGCGGAAGTACATCAGCACGTTGGTGCACACGATGAGGTGGAACTCGTTGAATGAGGTGTCCGTGACCAGGTTGTGCTGCGCCCACGTGACGTTGTGCAGCAGATCGCGCTTCAACCTGGCCGTACGGCCACCGGTGGTGAAGAACGTCGACAGGCTCGAGCGTCCGCCCGCCCGGAGGTAGTCCACCTCGTACGTCCGTAGCCGCTCGAGGGAGCACGCGCCCGACCTGGCGACGGCGAGCGCATCCTCGTTCATGTCCGTGGCGTAGATGGCCGACCTCTGGGAGAGCCCTTCCTCTTCGAGCATGATCGCCAGCGAGTAGACCTCTTCACCGGTCGCGCAACCAACGCTCCAGATGCGCACGGACGGATAGGTCCGCAGGACCGGGACGACCTCTTCGCGGAGGCACCGCCAGGTCTCTGCTTCCCGGAACATGCTGCTCACGCTCACGCCGGCGGCTCTCAGGAATCTCTGCATGCACGTCGCGTCATGGAGCAGCCGGTCCTGGTAGGCCGAGATGGTGATCACGCCTTCGGCGGCCATCCCCGCCTCGATGGTCCGCCGCAGCGATGCCGATGCGTACTCCCGGAAGTCATAGCCGTAACGAAGGGACACCGCTTCGAGCAGAAGCCTGACCTCGATGGCCTCGAGGCTCTGGAGCTCTGTGGGCGTCTTCGCTTTCAATCAAGCCTCCCCGATGGGACCACGGCCGATCGCGCTGTACGGCTCAGCTGCTCAGCCAGGAGCGCAGCATGGCGACCAGCTGCGTGCTGTCGACAGGCTTTGCGATGTAGTCCGATGCACCCGCCTCTATGCATTTCTCTCGGTCTCCCCTCATCGCCTTGGCCGTGAGCGCGATGATCGGCCGCTCTGCGAAAGAGGCGAGGGCCCGCATCCTTGTCATGGTGGCGTAGCCATCCATCTCGGGCATCATCACGTCGAGCAAAGCCACGTCCATGTCAGGTGTCGCTTGCAGCGTCTCGAGCGCTTCGATGCCGCTGTCAACCGAGGTGACCTCCATCCCCTGCCGCTCGAGGAGCGCGGTCAGGGCGAAGATGTTCCGGATGTCGTCGTCGACGACCAGCACCTTCATGCCGGCGAGCGAGGTCTCGATCGCGACACCGCCCCCGACGGCCACCTCCTCGTCGGCATCGCTGCTCAAGATCGAGCCGACCTCGTCGCGCAGCCGCTCGGGCGAGCGGACCTCCTTGATGACGATCGTCCTGGTCGCTCTACCGAGCTTGAGCTCTTCCTTTCGGGTCAGCTCCCTGGCCGTGTAGACGAGCACCGGCGTGGAACGCAGGTGCTTCCTGGCGCGCACGTGGTCGATCAGCTGCCACCCGCTCATCCCCGGCAGCCCGAGGTCGACGACGACGCAGTCGAACCTCTGGCTTTCGAGGGCGGCCACCGCCTCCTCGCCCGAGGCGACGGCGGTCGTCGTGGCCGCGAGCGGCTGCATGAGCTGCACGATGTGCTCTCGCTGCACCGGCTCGTCTTCGACGACCAGGACGTTCCTGGCGATGGCTTCGGAGGGCGGTCGCTCGAGGACCGCAACCGCAGGCTTCGCGGTCCGAGCAGCCTCCCGAGAGCTCGCGACGACCCGCGGCGGCGGCGCGGCGTGGCCCGAATCGGCCGCGCCGTTCGACGAGGTCCCGCCAGGCGCACCCGACCATGCCACCACGGGGCTGGCGATCGGCAGGTAGAGCGTGAAGGTGCTGCCCACGCCGGGCCGGCTTTCGAGCGTGATCTCTCCCGCGAGCAGCCGGGTGAGCTCGCGGCAGATGGAGAGGCCCAGGCCGGTGCCGCCGTACTTGCGGCTGGTCGTCCCGTCGCCTTGCGCGAAAGCCTCGAAGATCGTTTGCTGCTGCTCCGGCGGGATGCCGATGCCGGTGTCGCTGACTCTCATGGCGATCACGGCCCCGGCACGGTTCAGTGCCTCGTGCGTCGGATTCCAGCCTGAGGTCACGAGCTCGGCGTGGAACTCGACCTGGCCCTTCTCGGTGAACTTGAACGCGTTGCTGAGAAGGTTGTTGAGGACCTGCTGCAGGCGCTGGGGGTCGGTGGGGATCGCCTTCGGCAGGCCAGGCCGGAGGTCGATCGTGAAGCCAAGCTTCGTGGCCTCGGCCACATGCCGGAACGTCCGCTCCAGGAGCGGCGGCAGCTCGGACAGCGGCCAGTCCGTGATCTCCAGCGCGACCGTGCCCGATTCGATCTTCGAGAGGTCGAGGATGTCGTTTATCAGCTTGAGGAGGTCGGTGCCCGATGAGCGGATGATCGTCGCGTACTCGGTCTGTTTGGGCAGCAGGTTGCCTTCGGGGTTGTCGGCCAGCTCCTGCGCCAGGATCAGAAGGCTGTTGAGCGGCGTGCGCAGCTCGTGCGACATGTTGGCGAGGAACTCGGACTTGTAGCGCGACGTGAGGGCGAGCTGCTCGGCCTTCTCCTCGACGAGGCTCTTGGCCACCTCGACCTCGTCGCGCTTCTGCTCGATCTCGGCGTTCTGCTGCGCCAGCAGGCGCGCCTTCTCGGCCAGCTGTTCGTTCGTCCGCTGCAGCTGGTCCTGCTGGCTCTGGAGCTCGTTGGCGAGAGACTGCGACTGCTTCAGCAGGTCTTCGGTGCGGCTGTTGGCCTCGATGTTGTTGAGGACGATCCCGATGCTCTCGGTGAGCTGGTCGAGAAAGTCCTGGTGCGTCTGGCTGAACCGCTGGAACGATGCGAGCTCAATGACCGCTCGCACTTCGCCCTCGAACAGGACCGGGAGCACGATGATGTTGAGCGGTCCGGCCTCGCCCAGCCCGGACGTGATCCGGACATAGTCGGCCGGCACGTCGGTGACGAGGATGCGCTTCTTTTCGAGCGCGCACTGCCCGATGAGCCCTTCGCCGATCCGGAACTGCGGAGCCTGGCCTTTGCGGCTCTTGTACGCATATCCGGCCTGGAAGACGAGATGAGCATCGGTGCCGTTGCGCCCGACCACCCCATAGAAGACGCCCTGCACCGCGTTGACGAGCGGCGCGAGCTCGGACAGGATCATCTTCGAGACTGTCATCGGATCGCGCTGGCCCTGCAGCATGCGGGCCAATCGCGCGAGGTTGGTCTTCAGCCAGTCCTGCTCGGTGTTCTTCTCGGTCGTCTCCCTCAGGTTGCGGATCATCTCGTTGATGTTGTCCTTGAGGACAGCGACCTCTCCGCTCGCCTCGACGCCGATAGATCGCGTGAGGTCACCCTTGGTCACCGCCGTGGCGACGTCGGCGATGGCGCGCACCTGCGTGGTCAGGGTCGCGGAAAGCTGGTTCACGTTGTCGGTGAGGTCGCGCCAGGTCCCCGCGGCGCCCGGCACCCGAGCCTGGCCGCCGAGCCGGCCCTCGACGCCGACCTCGCGGGCCACGCTCGTGACCTGCTCGGCGAATGTGTCCAGCGTCTCGGTCATGGAGTTGATCGTCTCGGCAAGGTCGGCGATCTCTCCCTTGGCATCGAGCGTGAGCTTGTGCCGCAGTTCGCCGGTGGCCACCGCGGTCACGACGCCCGCGATGCCTCGCACCTGGTCGGTCAGGTTGCTTGCCATCGTGTTGACGTTGTCGGTGAGGTCCTTCCAGATGCCACCGACGCCCTTGACCTCCGCCTGCCCTCCGAGCTTGCCGTCGGTGCCGACCTCGCGAGCCACGCGGGTCACCTCCGAGGCGAAGGCGTTGAGCTGGTCGACCATCGTGTTGATGGTGTTCTTCTGGGCGAGGAACTCGCCGCGAACGTCGACCGTGATCTTCTTGGAGAGGTCGCCCATGGCCACGGCCGTAGTGACATCGGCGATGTTGCGGGTGCGGTCGGTGAGGTTCTGGTTCATCGCGTTGACGTTGTCGGTGAGGTCTTTCCAGATGCCGCCGACGCCCTTGACGTCGGCCCAGCCGCCCAGCTTGCCCTCGGTGCCCACCTCGAACGCCACGCGCGTGACCTCGCCCGCCAGCGCATTGAGCTGGTCGACCATGGTGTTGACGGTGTTCTTGAGCTCCAGGATCTCGCCGCGGACGTCGACCGTGACCTTCTTCGAGAGGTCGCCGTTGGCGACCGCGGTGGTCACCTCGGCGATGTTGCGCACCTGGCTCGTCAGGTTGCTCGCCATGGAGTTGACGTTGTCGGTGAGGTTCTTCCAGGTGCCCCCGACGCCTTTCACCTGGGCCTGGCCGCCGAGCTTGCCCTCGGTGCCCACCTCATGCGCGACACGGGTCACCTCGGATGCGAATGCGTTGAGCTGGTCGACCATCGTGTTGATGGTGTTCTTGAGCTCGAGGATCTCGCCCTGGACGTCGACCGTGATCTTCTTGGAGAGGTCGCCGTTGGCGACCGCGGTCGTGACCTCGGCGATGTTGCGGACCTGGCTGGTCAGGTTGCCGGCCATGAAGTTGACGTTGTCGGTGAGGTCTTGCCAGGTGCCACCCACGCCCCTGACCTGGGCCTGGCCGCCGAGCTTGCCCTCGGTGCCGACCTCGCGAGCGACGCGTGTCACCTCGGAGGCGAACGCGTTGAGCTGGTCGACCATGGTGTTGATGGTGTTCTTGAGCTCGAGGATCTCGCCCTGGACGTCGACGGTGATCTTGCGCGAGAGGTCGCCGTTGGCGACCGCGGTCGTGACCTCGGCGATGTTGCGGACCTGGCTGGTCAGGTTGCCGGCCATGAAGTTGACGTTGTCCGTGAGGTCCTTCCAGACGCCTGCGACGCCGGGCACCTGCGCCTGGCCCCCCAGCTTGCCCTCCGTGCCCACCTCGCCCGCCACGCGCGTGACCTCTGAGCTGAACGAACGGAGTTGGTCGACCATGGTGTTGACGATCCGGGCGGTATCCAGGAACTGACCCTGCAGGCGCCTGCCCTCGATGTCCGTCGGCATCGTTTGCGAAAGGTCGCCCTTTGCCACGGCGCTGACGACGCGCGCCATCTCGGTGTTGGGGCGGATCACGTCTTCGATGAGGTCGTTGATCGAGTCGAGGGTGGCGGCCCACCCACCGCCGGCGTCGCCGATCGACGCGTGCTTGACCTGGCCCTCCTTGCCGACGCGCTTGCTCAATCGGCGCAGCTCGCGTTCGAGGCGCTGGTTGGACTCGATGATGTCGTTGATCGCGGTCGCGACCTTGCCGGCGTTCCCGGTGGATGTCACGGGCATGCGGACGGTGAAATCTCCGCGCTTGACCGCGGTGAGAATCCGAAGCATCACCTTCGAATCGTTGCTGTCTTTGGCTAGGGTTCTGCCGGCCATGGTTTTGTGCTCCCTCTCCTCTCTCTCGATTCGCTCGTTTACGCGGTAGGTACCCAGAACTCGACCCTTGCTCCCGCTCCCGGTTCGCTGACGATGCGGCACCAGCCGCCCGCGATCTGGGCGCGTTCTTTCATCGCGAGAAGGCCAAGGTGACCGGGGACGTGCAGGCACTCGTCGACCACGAATCCCGTGCCGTCGTCGGCCACCTCGACGACCACGCCGCCGTCGTTGGGTCTGGCCGCAACGCGAATGTGGGCCGCATGGGCGTGCTTCTCCACGTTGGTGAGCGCCTCGGCGACGTTCTTGAAGACCATCGATTCGACGTCGCCAGGCAAGCGGTCAGGCAGACGGAGGTCGATGTCGGTTTCGATCCCGGTGTGCCGGCGCAGCGTCTCGAGGCGGTCGCGGATCGCATCCTTGAGCCCCAACGTCAGGTCGACTACCTCCGGGCTCACCGTGGTCAGCAGCCGGCGCAGCGAAGCCTCGACCTTCCTGATGGTCGCCGCCAGCTGATCGAGCTGGGCAATCTGGCCGCCTCCGGCGGTTTCGCTGCGAATGCGTTCGAGCTGCAGCTCGGCGGCCGTCAGCAGCTGGAGTGAATCGTCGTGCAGCGCGCTCGCGAAGCGTCGCCTGGCCTCGTCTCCGCCCGCGGCGACGTTGGCGAGCAAGTGCCGGCGGGCCGACATCGCCTCCTCCAGGCGCCCCACCGCGACGTCGAGCTCTTCCTCGGCCTCTCGGTACTGCCAGACCAGACCGGTGGCCATGGCGGCGAGGCGGAGAACCCAGGCGTCGTCGGCGCTGAAGCCCCGCCTGGAGTCGTAGGCGGCGAGGGCGCCTATACGGCGATCGCCCGCCGGCCAGGAAACCGCGATCGAGCTTCGAACGCCGCGCAGTCCGTGCTCGCGCCAGAAGTCGTCGAGGGCCCGAGAGGTTCCGTCGTAGATGTCGAGCTCGTCTCGGAAGATGATGCGCTCGGCGACGCCCTCGGCCTGGCCTGCGAGCGTGATCTGGAGGTTGCGGATGGGTGATCGGGCGGGAAAGCCGAACGCTTCGCGCTGAAGGACCAGGGCTCCCGACGAGGTCAGGCGCCAGAAGGCGACGCGGCGAGCGCCCACCAGCCCTGCGACCGTCTCGGAAACGTGCGCGAAGAACGCCGGCAGCTCGACCTCGGCCTCGAGGTAGGATGAAACCGCGCTGAGCGCGATCGACGCAGCTGCCTGCGCCTTTTCCAACCGCTGCGCGGCGCGCATGCGCTGCTTGGGCGGAAGCCGGCCGGCAGCGCGCAGCCGCCCTGGCTCACCAACGCCGGACGCACCTGCAGGCCGGTGGCCGGCCGGCAGGGTGGCTACCTCCACGTCGCCCCTCCTGACGGTTTTGGCCTAAATCAAACCGCCAGGGGCACGGCAACGTCGCCGTACAACTGAGGTAGGCCGCGGGGCCCCGGTTTCCCGGCCCCCACAGGCGAGAGTCGCGTCAAGCCCCCACGGAGCGGCGCGAAAACATCCGCAGGACCGCAAGCAGGATCAGTGCGCCGATGAAGGCGACGATGATGCTGCCGATGAAGCCCACGCTGCCATGGATGAAGAAGCCGACCAGGAAACCGCCGATGAGCGCACCGACGAGGCCAACGACGAGGTCGCCGATCAGTCCGTAGCCATGACCTCGGCTGACCGATGACGCCGCCCAACCGGCGATGAGACCCACGACGATCCAGGCGATGATGCCACCAGGGCTCAGCTCCATGACCCACCTCCCGCGTAATGGTGTGACCGCCTCTGTGCGAGGCGGTCACGACTAAGAAACGTCCGGTCATGCGGGTCTACTTGTGTCTGTACCGTGCGCCTGGAAGCAGATAGCCGGCTCCAAGTAGCAGTCCCGGACCCGGCGTTTTCCTCTCGAAGCGCGCCGCGGCAGAACGGGCCGAAAGGGGCCCTTCAAAAGCGCGGGCGCCAGGAGGAAGAGCGCGAAGGGTGGTTCAGAACCCAACCGTCCGCGGTCCGCAGCGCGCATCCCACCACGGACTGTTCGGGTGGGTGTGGGCCGGGCGCGCATGGATAGCCGCCGCGGTCGGGATCCTTTTCATCCTCTCCACGCTGTACGTGCTGTGGGCGGTGCAGGACCTGCCGGATCCCAGCCAGAGCGTTCTGGCCGCGGGAGACGTGATCGTGCTCGACCGCAATGGAAAGCTGATCGAGGACTGGAGCCCGGCCGGGCACTACCACGTGAGCCTCAACCTCAACGAGATGGGCGGGTACGCCCCCGCCGCAACGCTCGCCGCCGAGGACCGCAACTTCTATCACCACGGGGCCATCGACGTCGGTTCGACCGCGCGCGCCCTGTGGGTCGACGTCACCACCGGCGGCCTGAACGAAGGCGGCAGCACCATCACCCAGCAGCTCGTGAAGATCCAGCTGTTGACGCCGCAAAAATCAGTCGCGCGCAAGGTCCAGGAGATGGTCCTGGCGATCGCGCTCGAGCAGAGGTTCTCGAAGGACCAGATCCTCACCATGTACATGAATCGCGTCTACTACGGCCACGGCGCCTACGGGATCGGCGCCGCCGCGCGGACGTATTTCACGCAGGACGCGAAAGACCTCACCGCGGCCCAGGCGGCGTTCCTGGCCGGGCTCATCCAGACCCCGTCCACGTACGACCCGGCTGTCCACTACGACCTGGCGCATGAGCGCGAGCTCTATGTGCTCGACGGGATGGTCGTTGACGGCGTCTTGACTCGCGATCAGGCCGACCAGGCCGCCGCCGAGGACGTCAAGGCCGAGCTGAAGATCCAGGCCACCGCGCGGCAGAGCAAGGCGCCGCATTTCGTCGACTACGTGCTCTCGTCTCTCGAGAACACGTTCGGGTCGGCGGCCGTGCAGCAGGGTGGCCTCGTGGTGCACACGACCCTCGACCTCGACCTGCAGCAGGCGGCGGACGCCGCGGTGAAGAACGGCATCAAAGACCTGGCGTGGGCGAACATCAACAACTCGGCGCTTCTCGCGGCGAACCCCAAGACAGGCGAGATACTGGCCTGGGTCGGCTCGGCCGATTTCGGGAACAACGCCATCGGGGGCCAGTTCGACGTCGTGCTGGCGGAGCGGCAGCCGGGCTCGTCGTTCAAGCCCTACGTCTATGAGGCCGCTCTGCGCGACCACAGGATCACGCTCGCGACGATGCTCGACGACCACACCCAGAGCTTCAACGGCTACGTCCCGCACGACTTCGACAACGGGGGCATGGGGATGATCACCGCGCGCACCGCGCTGGTCTACTCGCGCAACATCCCGGCGGTCGAGGTCGGCCAGATGGAGGGCATGAACAACGTCATCGCTCTCGCCCATGGGATGGGAATCACGAGCCACCTCGACCCAGGCCTATCGACCGCCATCGGCGGCAGCGACATCACGCTCTTCGAGCACGTGCAGGGCTACGAGGTCTTCGCCGACGAGGGCAAGAAGGAGGAGCTCAACTCCATCAAGTCGATCGACGACGGCACGGGCAAGACCGTCTACACGCACGATATCGGGGGCGGGCAGAACGTCCTCACCCCGGCCGAGTCCTACCTGATCACTGACGTCCTCAAGCAGTACCAGTACAAATGGGGCTTCGGCTGGAATCGGCAGATGGCGAGCAAGACCGGGACCAGCGACAACGGCCATGGCCAGATCCCCGACTCGTGGATCATGGCCTACAACCCCGACATCGTGGCCGGGGTCTGGGTCGGCAACACGGCGCCCAATGGTGGCGGCGGGACGATCCTCGCCTTCGGCGAGAGCGTCGGCCAGACGATCATGCGGCGCTTTGTCAATGCGCTCCCCAACAAGATGCGCGACTGGTACGCCCAGCCGAACGGGATCGTCAAGGGGTGCGGCGGCCAGAACACGCAGGAGATCTTCCTGAGCGGGAGCAGCTGCCCGTCGCCGACTCCGTCTCCGTCGGCCTCTCCGTCCGCCTCTCCGAGCCCATCGGGGTTGCCGAGCCCGTCACCGGTGCCGACCCCGACGCCGCTGCCATCCCCGCCCCCACCCAGCCCGGCACCCAAGCCGACGCCGTCGTAGGTGTTCGAGATGGCCGCGGACAGCCCGTTCATGAACAGCGTCGAGCGGCGCCGGCCGGGCGGGTCGATGCGCGCCTACGTCACGCGAACGCTTCCCCACCACTCCGCGATCGTGGTGAGCAACCGAGCGCCTCACGAGCCGCGGCCGGAGGGTGGCTTCGCTCGGGGCGCGGGCGGCGTGGTCACGGCGCTGCTCACGCTCGCCGAGGTCACCGCCGCCGACTGGATTTGCTGCGCGCGCAACGACGCCGAGCGCAAGCTCGTCCAGGAGCAGGGGGACACGTGGACGGCACCGCTGAGCCGGTCGGAGACGCGCCTTCACTACGTGACCCCGACGCCCGAGCAGTACGAGCAGTACTACTCCGTGATCGCAAACCCGGTGCTGTGGTTCATCCAGCACTACCTGTGGGACCTCGCGCAGCAGCCGATCATCAACGGCCGCATCCACAGGGCATGGAGGGATGGCTACGTCGAGGTCAACCGCCAGGTCGCCCATAAGGTGGTCGCCGTTGGACGCCAGCTGCCGCACCGTCCACTGGTGCTCGTCCACGACTATCAGCTCTACCTCGTGCCCAAGATGGTCCGCCAGCAGCTGGCCGGCGCGATCATCCAGCACTTCATCCACATACCGTGGCCGACGCCCCAGTACTGGAAGGTGCTCCCGCGCCCTATGCGGTCCGCGATCCTCGAGGGACTGCTCGGCTGCGACATCATCGGTTTCCAGTCCAGCCTGGACGTGCGGAACTTCCTGATGACGTGCGAAGAGAACGCGGGGCTGCAGGTCGATGAGAGGGAGCGTGCGGTCCTGATGGATGGAAGGGTCGTCTACGCACGTGCGTACCCCATCTCCATCGATGTCGCCACGACGACGAGGCTTGCCTTCTCACATGGGGTGATGGTCGAGGAGCGCAAGCTGCGCGACTGGCGCCCCAAGCGGCTCATCGTCCGCATCGACCGGACAGACCCTTCGAAGAACATCGTCCGAGGCTTCCTCGCTTACGAGAAGCTCCTGAGCCACCATCCCGAGCTGCGGGGCGAGGTGCAGTTCTGGGCCTTTCTGCAGCCCTCACGCCAGGACGTCGCCATCTACCGGACATACCTCCGGCGCGTGCGCCAGGTGGCAACCCGCATCAACAGCCAGTACGGCCGCAGGGGTTGGATGCCCATCCGCCTGGAGTTCGGCGAGAACGTGCGCAAGGCGATGGCCGCTCTGCGCAACTTCGACGTGCTCCTGGTCAACCCTGTGTACGACGGGTTGAACCTGGTGGTCAAAGAGGGAGCGCTCATCAACCGGGCGGACGGGATGATCGTCCTGTCCGAAAACGCGGGCGCGCACGAGGAGCTGCATCCGCACGTGATGTCGATCAACCCGTTCGACATCGAAGCGACGGCGGAATCGATGCACGAGGCATTGACGATGAGCGGCGAGGAGCGCCGGAGGCGCAACGAGGCGGTCCGGGAGGTGGTGCGCACCAATGACATCTCACGCTGGATCACACGCCAGGTGCAGGACATCCGGGACCTGGTCGCCGTGCCCGGTCTACGGGCGGGCTGACCGTGTTCTGGGTGGGTGGGACCACCTCCGCGTTTACATCTCTAGATCTCCGTTCGTGCTCGAATGAAGGGAGGTGTCATGGAGCACAAAGAAAGCAACGTCGTACGCGATGAATCGTCGGGCACCGTCCGCGAGGAATCGACTGTCGTCAACGAAACCGGCGAGATGCCGGTACGGGAAGCGTCCGTGGTCAGGAGCTCGACTCCTGCTCGGCGCGCGATGGAAGCGATCTACCTCATATTCGGAATCATCGACGGTCTTCTCTTGATCCGGTTGGTGATGAAGCTTCTCGGAGCGAATCCCCACGCGGGGTTCGCGACGCTCACCTACGGGGTGACCGATTTCCTGCTGGCACCGTTCCACGGGCTGCTGCCGACCATCGTCAACGGCCAGTCGGTGCTCGAGCTGTCCCTGGTGTTCGCGATACTCATCTATTCGCTGATCGCGCTCGCGCTCGCGCGGTTGGTGGCGATCACGCTCTCTCGCAGCGTCATGGTTTCGCAGCAAAGCCGCTCGGAGGGCCTCAAGCCCCGCTCGGGCTGATTGATTCGAAACACCGCGGTGGCGCTCGCCACCGCGGTGGCTCACGGGAACCAGAGAGGCAGCTTCGAGAGCGCTTCGTCCCTGTCGACGTCCGGATTGTCGCCGGCGCTCAGCTCGTACTGCCAGGCGACCATGTTTCCGGCACAGCCGACCTGGTACGGCCCCCATTGGGGCGCCGAGGCCTTGGGGTAGCTTGTGATCAGTGAGGGTTCGAAAGACCACAGGTAGGACCTCGTGCCGATGACCGGCTGATCGGCGACCGCCCCGCAGAACGCCTGGCCGAATGTGCTCCATGACGTGCCGTCGCCGTAGAAGCCTGGCGAATAGCCGGCTGCCGACACACCGAAGTACCAGCCCTTGACGAAACCCGAATCGACGGCGCCGGAGCACCAATACCCGGGCGGCTCGATGTCGATCACGATCACGGTGCGTTTCGGGATGCCGAGGTTTTCAGCCGCGGACGTCGCGGCGTCGGCGTATGCCTGGCCGGTGTCCCAGGAGGACACGGCCGAGCAGTCGTAATCGTTGTAGATCGGCAGGATGCCCACCTTGTTCCTGGCCGCCGCGGCCACCTCGGCCGAGCTGATGCCAGGACAGTTCCCGGTGGTGGTCAGGTACCGGCCCCAGAAGTCAGGACTGCCAAGGATCGAGGCCACCTGCGGGTACAGGCCGCTCGCGCCATTGGCGTCGCCGGTCATCGGCTTGCACGAATCGACGCCCCACAGGATTCGCGTCGGCTGCACCCAGGCCGATCGCACCTGGATGTTCCCAAGCGGAGCATGGTCGGCCACCCTGTGGAGCAGCTGGTCCGCCATGGTCGGCGCATCGACCGCTGCGGGCACCGTACCGATCACGGCCGAGAAATATGGCGTCGCGCCGCCGATCAGCGTTACGCGAGCGTTGCAGGCCGAGCCCGTCTTGCAAGGTTTGTCGACCAGCATTCCGCTCTGATCGAGGATGCCGAGGCTCCACGGCGTGCCGGCCAGGTCGACATTCGCGACCGCGGTGAGGTTGACCGTCCCGCCGGCTTGCGGATACGTGGTGTTCGCCACCAGCGCGACCGAGAGCCAGGCCAGCTCAGCGGCATTCGAGGTGGCCCGCACGCCCGATCCCGGCGTCGCCGATGCGCTTTCCGCCGCGAAGGCGACGATGTGATGCGAGCCCGCCGTCTGATAGGTGAGCATCGTGCTGCAGCTCGTGCCGCGACTGCAGTATGTGAGGGGCGCGGCGTTCGTGAGGTCCCAGAGCAGGAGCACCAGGCCGAGTCTGCCGACGTCAACCGATGTGGACGCTGTCAGCGCAACGGCCTTGCCCGGACCGACCACCGCCGGCTGCCCCGCACTGAGCGTGACATCGATCCAGCCGACCTGGACGGAGTTGGACGTGATCGCCGAGCCGGGCGCCGGTGCGGCCATCGTGGGCGTGGTGGTGAACGCGGTGAACGAGTGCGCTCCGGACGTTGCGCTGTAACCGACCAGGCACCGGCTCGACTGCATGCAGGCTCCGGCGAGGGTGGCGGTCGTCTGGTCGAAGATCTCGATGGCCGATGCGGTGCCGGTAACGCTTGAGGTCGCGGTCGCGGTCAGGATGACGCTCTCGCCGGAGCGCAGAGACGTTCGGTCGGCGGTCAGCGCCAGCGTGGCGGCCGGCGTGGCGGCCGGGTGGAGCGTCGACTGCGGGACGCTCGGCATCACTCGCGTCCGGTGGCCGGAGGCATCGGAGGCCGCGACCGGCGGGGCCGCGGAGGGGAGCGTGCTGTCGTCGCATGCTGCAGGTGTTCTGAGGTCCGACTTCGCCGGGTCGGCCGGACACTGCGCCAGCCCGCTGGGTAAGGAGGGCTGACCGGGGGTCAAAAGAGTGGTCGTGGTCGCCTCGCAGGCGGCGCCCGGCCCGGAGGCGGAGCACGGCCTGCTTTCGGCCGGCAGGCTGAGGGTGGGTCGCTGGTCAGCCGAGCTCTGACCAGCGGGCAGAGTCGTCAGCGGCAGGCCGCTCCCAGGCGCAGAGGCGAGCGCGACCGTGCTGACGTGCAAAAACACCGCCAGGAGGACGACTGGCGCGTACCCCGTCCGACAGAACAGCAAACCACGACCGAGCCGGCGCGTCGAGCCCAGGTACCCCTCCCTTGGTCAAGAGCCCTGTCTGGCGCCGGACGAGAGCGCCTCTTGCTGGGAATGACCGGTGAAGGGACCGTAGCGACGCGGCTACCACACCTCGGCGGCGATGGCGTTAATTAGGCTCAACTCTTGTCAAAGACTCCGAAAGGGGTCGAAATCGCCCCGAATTGAGGCGTTTCGCCCGCACCTGGTTTTCGACCTTGACGGACGCCTATGAGCCGGCGCCGGCGCCAAGCACGTTGCCGTACATCAGGCCCAACGCCAACAGGCCGAGCAGGCAGATCAAGACGAGCAAGGACGTGCGCGCGTACGCGTCGATGACGCCGATGTCGTCGCCGGCCTCCGAGCCGGCCGGGCTTGCCCTCCGCCCGACGGCGGCGGCACGTACGGCGAGCCCGAGGGTGACGGCCATGATGATGAGGAGTGTTGCCATAGCGCGTTGACAGTGACGTGCCCGCTGAGCGGGTCAGCGGGCGCGCCATGCTCTAGAACGCATCGGGGTCCGAGATCACCTTGAGCCGCCATAACGCGTCGCGCCGCCCGGCCGTCCAATACTCGGCGGCCCGACAGCGTTTTCCTTTCGATGGGCTCCCTGGTGACGCTCCAGTTCTCGGTGGCGCTGTTCGCAGGCCTGGCCGCAGCCATGATCGTGCCGCCGGTTCGTCGCTCGGTGCCCCGCTGGGTCGAGGCCTGCATCTGGCTGGGCCTGATCGTCGCCTGCTGGATGGCCGTCACCAGCCTCGACTCGGCCAACGTGCGCCGGGTCACAGCGTCGGCCGCCTGGGGCGCGGACCAGATCGTCAACACCTCGATCGGCTTGATGTTCGCCGGCCTCCTCGCTTGGATGCACGACCACAGGCATGTGATCGCGAACGCGGTCGTGACGCTGCTCGGCGCGGACATCCTGCTGCTCGTCCTCGTGCGCTCGCATCGAAAGGCCCAGGAGTTGCGGCCACGGATCGTACTCGGCGATTGGGTCGAGTTCCCGATTCACCGCGAGCCGGCTATGGCCTCCGCCGCGGTGCCCTACGCAATGGTCGAGTTGAACCTGCGCGCCGAGCATGCCACCGCGATGCTCGGCGCCTCGTTCTTGACGTGGGTTGTGCACATGTTGATCTGGACTCGCGACGTGGTCATCCCGCGGGCCAGGATTCGGCAGGCGGAGGCCGTGGCGGCCGGACGCGTACAGGCCGCCGTCGGCCTTGAATCGCTGCGCGACGGGGCCATTCGGCTCCAGACCTCAGCGCGCGCGTGGCACGCGGACCACGCCCCGGCGATCAGCGGCCTGGCCCTGAAGGCGGGTCAGGCCCTGGACCGGGTGGCGGTCGGAGAGGCGGGCGTGACCGAAGGCCAATTGGTCGAAGTCCGCGCGCTCCTCAGCGCGCAGTCGATCGGCTGGTATGGCCCGATCGTGCCCGCCCCCGGGAGCGGTTCGGACCATGGTGAGGCGGGTTCCGACCATGAGGCGGGTTCGGATCGTGGTGAGGCGGGTTCGGATCGTAGTGGGGAGGGACAGGGGCATGAACCAGATCGACTGGCCTCGTAGGCGAAATGGGCAGCGGCGTAGAGCAAGCACGCCCCGCGTCGTCAACAGGGCGAGGCTCCTGCGCCCGACCGGGTGGCTGCTGCGCGTGCTGGTCCTGGTCCTCGTGGCGGGCCCGGCGCTGCTCCTGACGTCGCCGGGGTACGCGGCCTTCGCCGACCGCATGCCCGACGTGGCGAAGCTGAATGCCGCGATTCCCGCCGACACCATCATCTATGCGTCGGATGGCAAGACGGTGCTGGCCGACCTTCACGGTCCGGGCTACCAGCACTACGACCAGCAGCTCAGCGATATGGGGACGCTGCTCCCCGAAGCCCTCATCGCCATAGAGGACCGCAACTTCTACTCCGAGCCGGGAGTCGATCCTGGCGGCGTCGCGCGCGCCGCGATCATCGACTGGCGCGCGCACGGCAACGTCGAGGGCGCGTCCACGATCACCCAGCAGCTCGTGAAGATTCGCCTGGTCGGTCCCGAGCCGACCCTCGATCGGAAGCTCCGAGAAGCCCTGCTCTCATTCGAGGTCGAAAAGACCTACACCAAGCAGCAGATCCTCGAGATGTACCTCAACAGCGCCTTCTTCGGCAACAGCGCCTGGGGCGCGGAGGCGGCCGCGAAGATCTACTTCCACACCGACACCAAGAGCCTCGACCTCGCCCAGGCGTCGATGCTGGCGGGCCTGGTCCGGGGACCGACGGAGTACAACCCTCTCCTCAACTGGAAGTCGGCGAAGGCGAGGCAGCTGCAGGTGCTCAACGCCATGGTGCGCGTGGGTAGCGCCAGCGACGCCGAGGCGGCCAAGGCATATACGGAAGACCTTTCGCCTCCCAAGCACATGTTCACGCCGACCAACCAGATCATCGCCAGCGGTTTCGTCCGCTACGTCGTGGGGCAGCTCGTGAGCGACTTCGGCCCCGAGATCACGTACAGCGGCGGGCTGAGTGTGCTCACCACCGTCAACCTCAAGCTCCAGGGCATTGCGCAGAACGCGATCACCAACGGCGTCGCGAGGGTGGCTTACCGACACGTGAGCCAGGGGGCGCTGGTCGCCATCGACCCGACGACGGGTGCGATCGTGGCCATGGTGGGGTCCGCCAACCCGAATTCCGACGGCGGGCAGTACAACCTCGCGGTGTGGCCGCCGCGCAACCCCGGTTCGTCGATGAAGATCTTCACCTACACGGCGGCGATCGCGAGCAAGCGGTTCACGATGGTCACCCCCATCGCCGACCGGCCGTTCACCTACCGCGACCCCATGTCCGGCGAGGTGTACACACCGCGCAACTATGACGGCCGCTTCCACGGCACCCTCCCGCTGCAGCAATGCATGGGCAACTCGCTCAACATCCCCGCGGTCAAAGTGGAGCTCGGCATCGGCGTGTCCGCGGTGGTTTCGATGGCCCGCACGATGGGCGCGCCGCCTTGGCAGCTGCGTTACGACGGCTCGGGCAACCCGGTCTACACGAGCAACGACCCGCTCAACTCATATGGGCCGTCCCTCACTCTCGGCGGCTACGGAGAGACGCCGCTGCAGATGGCGACCGGCGCTTCAGTCCTCGCGGCCGGCGGCCTGCTCCGGCAGCCATACGCGATCGAGAGGATCTCGCGGAACGGCACCTACTTCTACCAGCACGTCAAGGACCCGGGAGTGCAGGTCGTCGATCCGCGCGTGGCATTCATCCTCGAGCAGATCATGTCGAACGATCGCAACCGAGCGATGATCTTCGGGCTCCACTCGCTCTTGACGCTGCCGGGCCGCCACGTCGGCGTGAAGACCGGCACGTCGGATTCATTCGCCGACGCCTGGACGATCGGCTATACGCCGCACCTCGTGGCGGCGGTGTGGACGGGCAACCCCGACTGGCGACAGAAGATGACCAAGGACTCGGACAGCTACGTGGTGGCCGCGCCCGCGTGGCACTCTTTCATGCAGAGCGCGCTCGATACGCTGGGGATCGGCGACGAGTGGTACGCCGAGCCGCCCGGTCTGATCCACCGAACGGTCTCCGGCCAGACCGCCTGGTTCCTGCCTGGAACGTAGAGGCTCTTGAAGACGACCTAGTCGTTTTGTTCTCCGACCGCGTCTTCGCCTTCGATGAGGGGATCGTCGTCGCTTGCCGAGTAGCGGTCGCGGACCTCGGCGCCATCGGTTTCGGAGTCGCCGAGACCTTCCTCCGAATCCGTTTCGACCAGCTGCCCGGCGCGCCTGTCCTCATCCAGCAGCTGGGCGTAGGCGCGTTCGGCTTCGGCCCACGTCCGGTATTCCCAGAACTCCGTAGCCTCCGGCACCTCCGCGCCCTCGGTTTCGTCCAGACCATGCTGGAAGACGTATCCGATCCCGTTGTCGGGATCCTGGATCAGCGAAAGGAATCGTTCACCGGACAGCTCGGCTCGCTGCGCCGCCCGGCCGTCGTTCTCCAGCTCGAAGAGCCAGCTTATGACCTGTTCCTCGCTTCTTTCTCCCATGGAGCTAAAGCTAGGCCAACTGGGGTCTGCTCGGGATGAGGTTGCGCAGCGCCCGTGCCAGGCTGCGCCGCAGTGGACTCCACGCGGCGGTATGAGCCGAGCGCCGGCGCTCATAGCGGGCGGCTTTCGCATCGGCGCAGAGCTGGCACCCGCAGCCGTGCCCGGTGTCCGGGAGCCTGTTGCCTTCCTTGTCGAACCTTGCGTTCATCGTCGCAGCCTCCGACGGATTGTGAGAGGGCGGCGGCTCAGTCCGTCGCCACCACCAATCCCGGTTCACCGACGACGTCGCTCGCCTCGAAGTATGTGTGCCTCAGCATGACGCGAAGGCGATCCTTGGCGACGGCCAGGCGCGACGCGACCGTTCGCTCTGGAATGCCGAGCGACTGCGCGATCGCGCGATTCGTGTATCCGTGGTAGTGGCGAAGCACGATCGCCGCGGCCTGCTTTGGCGGCAGCTTGGCGAGCGCCTCGGCGAGGTCTCGCCGCTCGACGTGGTCCTGCGGGTCCGGGGCCAGCTCCGGCCGCCCGATGCGCCGGATCACCTCGCCCACCTCGCGAAGCCTCATCTTCCGCTGATACGACACGGCGGCGTTGATAGCGATGCGATGGACCCACGCCTCCGCGGGCGCGATGGGCTTCCACGTGCTCCACTTCCGGTACGCACGCTCGAACGCATCCTGGGCGCAGTCCTCGGCGGCGGCCCGATCGCCGAGCATGGCGGTCAAGGTGCCGAGGATCTTGCCGTACGACGTCGCGTACAGGCGCTCGAAGTCAGCCTCGTCTCCCGGCGTGTACTTCGTCTTCGATTCGCGCTCGTCTTTTGAATCGACCGACTTCTGGATCTCGTTGAGCATCAGTCGCGATCACCCCCCTGAGGTGTGGGTGCGCTGGCTATGTGCGCTTGCCCGCCACTAGCCTCTCTCGGGGCGGGGTTCGCGGTCACCGTACGGTTGGGCGGATTTTGGGTCGCACGATTGAGGTAGGCGTTCTGATGCCTGAGTTCAGGTAGCGCCCTCAACGCAAGGCGTTGTCAAATCAGGATGAGTTCGAACTTAGGCGGTGTTTTTGGCAGCCAGCCTGGAGATGTCCTCAACTTGCTTGCGGCCGGCCTGGCCGCCGATTCCACCCAGACAGGCCTCAAGACTGTGAAGGTCATCCGCGCACGTTCGCCTGACCTCGTGCGGTTGAGCGAGAACACGGGAGAGGACCTGATCACCACCTCGGTCGGCTTCATCGACGTGCTGCTCACTTCGCTTCGGTCCGACGTCGAGCTTCCCTGGTTCGAACACGAGCAGCGCACGCGGGCATACGGGCGGCTGAAGGCGGCGCAAGGGGTCCCACTCGAATCGCTCCTCGATGTGCTGGCCGTGTACCGGCGTGCCACCATCGAGCTCATCACGCAGCCCATCGAAGGCTCGGAGCGGCGCGATGAGATCTTCGCGCTCGCGCAGAGCCGCCTGGAGGATGTGGTCGAGCGGCTCACGACATGCATGGTCCGCGGTTATCTCGAGCATCTCGACTCCGAACACCGGACGAGGGAGAGCGAGCTGTACGGGCTCGCAGCGATCGTCACCTCCATGGGCCGGTCCCTGGATGTCGTCGAGACGGCGGAGGTGGCTCTCGTCGAGACGCTGGCGGCCCTGCAGCTGAGCAGTGGCGCCCTGTGGTTGAAAGAGCGTGCTGCCTTCAAGCTCGTCCACATAACGGGCCTGGACACGCCGGAGGTCGAGCAGTTCGGGCGTGAGACCGGACCGCACGTCAAGGCTTCGGTCACCGCCATGGGCCGCTCTGAATCGCGTGTCGACCGTGGCCTCGGCGGCACGTGGAACGCAATGCGCGCGCAGCTGCGAGCTAAGGGCCGCGTCGTCGGCGTCATGACCGTGGGCACGAAGCTGCCGCGCATCTTCGGGGCCGCCGACCTGCTGTTCATGGCCGCCGTCGCCGACCAGGTCGCGATCGCGCTGGATCGCTCTCGCCAGTTCTCACACGAGGCACGCACGGATCACCTGACCGGGTTGGCCAACCGCCGTGAGTTCGAAAGAGTCATGGAGCGCGAGGTCGCGCTTGCCGAGCGTCACGACCGCAAGCTCTCCCTGCTGATGATCGACCTGGATAACCTGAAGCGGATCAACGACCGCGAGGGTCACATGGCCGGCGACGGCGCTTTGCGGCTGGTCGCGCAGCAGCTCCAGCGTGTGGTGCGCACGTCCGACATCTGCGCCCGCATCGGTGGCGACGAATTCGGCGTGGCCTTGCCCGAGACCGACCTGGAGCGTGCGCGCGAGGTGGGTGCACGGTTTCGGTCGGCGCTCGGTGAGGCCGGCCTGGCGGCGAAGTCTTCGGAGCCGATCGAGGTCAGCCTGGGCCTGGCGGCCTGGCGGCCCGGGCAGGACTGGCAGGCGGCTTACGAGATCATGGACGGCGACCTCTACGAGGATAAGCGGCGGCGCAAAGAGGCTCGGCGCTCGGAGATGCAGGGCACGCCGGCGCCGCCGATTCGGCTGCTGGGGAGGACGTCGGGAACGCGACGGCTGGCCGGCAGCTAGGTCGCGTTATTCGATCAAGGCCAGCTCCCTCGCCTTGACGATCGCCTCCAGCTTGGAATGGACTCCGAGCTTGCTGCCCAGGCTGCGGATGTGGGTGCGCACGGTCGTGTAGCTGATCCCGAGGCGGGAGGCGATCTCGCGGCTGGCGACTCCCTCCGCCATCAGCCGCAGCACCTCCTTCTCGCGCGGGGTGAGGCTCTCGAGCTGCGCGTCCATCTGGCGGCGGCGGTTGAGAAGGCTCGCGATGGTGCGAGGCGTGAACAGGGTTCCGCCCGACGCCACGGTGCGGATGGCGTCGACGACCTCGGCGGCGGCCCGAGACTTGTGGATGAATGCGGCCGCGCCGGCCTCGACGGCGGCGAAGCGCGCGGCGTCGCTGTCCTCCCTGGTGAGGAAGATTAGCTTGGCGTCAGGACGCACCTGGCGGATGCCGATGCCGGCGTCCGCGCCGGTGCCGTCGCTGAGGCGGAAGTCGATCAGGACGACCTCCGGCTCGAGCTCCTGCGCGCGAGTAAGCGATTCCGACACCGACGCTGCGCTGCCGACCACGGTCATATCGGGCTGGTCGTTGAGAAGCGCCGAGAGGCCGTCCGCCACCACCTGGTGGTCCTCGACGATGAGGACCGTGATCACGTGCTGGCTCACTGGGGCGACGGGACCCAGAACTCGACCCTGGTGCCGTTCCCCGGCTCGCTGCTGACCTCGCACCAACCACCCGCAAGGAGCGCCCGCTCGCGCAGCGCAAGGAGGCCGAGGTGCCCGGGTAGGTGGTCGCGCTCCGCGAGCACGAAGCCGCGGCCGTTGTCGACGACCTCGCCGTGGATGCCGCCGTCGTGCTCCTTCACGGTGACCCGGACGTGCGTCGCCGCCGCGTGCTTCTCGACATTGGCCAGCGCCTCCGACACCTGCCTGAAGACGATCGATTTGACCTCGTAGGGCTGGTCGTCCGGCAGTCGCAGCTCGATGTCGGCTTCGATGGCGGTCATGGCTCGCATCATCGTCACGCGGTCGCGAATCGTCTCCTCGAAGCCACCGGGAACCTCCAGGGCGGGAGGCCTCACCTCGAACAGCAGCTGCCGCAGCGACTGCTCGGCCGCATCGAGGATGGTGCGAGCCTCCACCACCGGCTCGGGTGGATCGGTGACCCGCTGCAGGTGCAGCTCGGCGGCCGTCAGCTTCTGCAGCGCGTCATCGTGCAGCTCGGTGGCGATGTGCCGCCGGGACTTGTCGACGGCCGACGACATGTTGCGCAGCAGAAGCTGGCGAGCCTCGTCGACCTTCTGCAGCCGGGAGATCGTGGTGGTGAGGTCGGTCTCAGCCAGCTTGAGCTGCCAGACGAGGCCCGCGGCGAGGCCGGCCATCTGTAGGACCCAAGCGTCCTCCATGGAGAATCCCTCTCGCCGTCGCGAGTCGTACGCGGCGACGACGCCGAGCCGGTGCTCGCCGGCCCGCCAGGGCACGCTGATGGCGCTGGCGACCCCCAGCGTGTCGAGCGCGTCGCGGTCTGGCGAGTCGAGCCGGCCGTCGACCAAGGCGGCCCTGAAGACACGGTCGTTGTAGACGACCTGGCTGGTGACGTCGGTCCCGAAAGGCTCCGCCGGCGCCGGGAAGAGCCGGGCGATGAATTGATCGTCGGTGCCGTACGCGCCGGGTATCGGCGTCAGCGTGCGGTCCTCGTTCAGCTGCCAGAACAGAACTTTGGCGGCGCCGACCAGCGAGGCCACGCTCTCCGTCAGCCCGCGGTAGAACGCGCCGAAGCTCGCACCCGTCCGCGCATGGGTGGAGACCGCGAGCAACGCCTCGACCGCAAGCTCGTGCGCGCGTTCGATACGCAGCGCGGATTTCGCGCGTTCGGCGTCGAGGAGCCGCTGCTTCTCGCTCCGATCGAGGTCGGCTCGCATGTTGACGAGCGACTCGACGAGCTCCTGGCGGCGCTGCTGCAGGCGCGCGATCTCGATGGCCGCCGCGACCTGGTTGGCGAGAGTGGCAAGGGCGCGCCGCTGGACGACCGTGTAGACGCTCCCGCCGCCCGCGACCCCGAGGATGCCGATGACGTTGCCCCCGGCCCTCAGCGGCAGACCGCAGTACGCGCTCAAGCCGTGGTCGGGTATACGGGCCGCGCCTGGCGGCCACGGCGACTCGGCCGCGGCGAAGAGCTGGTCGATCTCGTCGCCACTTACCGGCCGCGCCGGGTCGGCGGCACGCGAGTACACCTGCTGGCGGTTGCCCGAGTCGTCGATCAGGCCGATGAAGGCGACCTCCGCACCGGTCAGGTCGATCGCCAGCTTCAGGGCGCGCTCCGCCACCTGCGCGAGGTCCGAGGTGCCGGCCATGTCGGCCGAAACTTCCTGAAAAGCCTCGAGCCGGTCCCACAGCCCGGCCTCCGAATACCCTGCGGTCTCCAAGGCAAGGAGCCTACTACGGGCCGAGAAGGTTCGGTACTCGCAAAGCGCACCGCGTTTTCCAGCAAAGGGCTTCCGCCGGCTGCTTCAGCGGAGCCTCAAGCAAAGAGGAGCCGGGTGCGTTCGGATAGTCGGGGATGTGCGAAGGGGTCCGGAAGGAGATCATCGAGCGCGCCTCTAGAGCCGCAAGCGCCAGCTTCCTGGCCAGACCAGGGGCGCGGAACCCCCAGTAGCGTAGGCAGGTCGATTCGTTTGGGAGGGCGATGACGGTGAGTGGTTTCAAGACCTTTCTGCTGCGCGGCAACCTGGTCGACATGGCGGTCGGCATCGTCATCGGCCTTGCGTTCGCCGCCGTGGTCGCCGGGCTGGTCAAGGACCTGATCACACCGTTCATCGCGGCACTGTTCGGCAAGCCGGACTTTTCGGGGCTGTACTTCACCATCAACAACAGCAAATTCCTGTACGGCGACTTCATCAACCTGCTCGTCGCATTCATCATCGTGGCCGCCGTCCTCTACTTCTTCGTCGTCTCGCCTTACGTACGCTTCAAGGCGCGCTACGAGCCGGCGCCGGTGCCCGACGAGACCAAGCAGTGCCCGCGCTGCCTCAGCAACATCCCCGCACGCGCGACCCGCTGCCCGTTCTGCACGACCGACCTTGTGTCCGAGGCGTGACTCCAATACTCGGCCAATACTCGGGAGGACGCGCGCGTTGTATGGGTGAGATGGGAGCGAGGGTGGTGAAGCTTACCGGCGACGCCGGGCCGGTCGTCATCAAGCCGTTCGTCGTGCTGGCGGCCAGGTTCCTGGGTCCAGGGCCGCTGCGCTTGAAGATGGTCAAGCTCGCCCACGAGCTGGACGCCGATCGCCGGGAACGCCCCACCGCCGCCTAGCGGATCCTCGCGGCCGCAGCCGGGTACTCCGCTTGAGGGAGGCGTTTCCCCTACATATGAACGACTTCGACAGGCGGCTGGAGGTTGAGCTGGCGCGGCTGTTGGACAGGGTGGTGCGGACGCCGGCGCCGCCTCGGCGCACGCGGTCCGGCCGGCGGCCGGTCGTCACGCTGTACCCCGGTTCGCGCGCGGGAGAGCTGAGCGTCGAGGCGGTGGCGCTTTCAGATACGCCGGGCATGGCGAGTCCGACTCTCATAACCTAGAAACCCCTTCCTTCCTCTCGCGAGGCCGAGTCCTTGGGGCTCGGCCTCCATTTATTTGGCTCAAACTTGACGCCACGATGAGCGCCGCCACGGTTGGCATCACGTTCAAGGTCACGCCCGCGGCCAGGCGCATGGCGGCGGCCGACCGCGACCGCATCCTGGCCAATCCCGGTTTCGGGCGGTTGTTCAGCGAGCACATGGCTCTGGCCAGCTGGGAGCGAAGCCGCAGCTGGCACGGCGCCGAGGTGCGTCCGTACGGGCCTATCCCCATGGACCCGGGCACATCCGTCCTCCACTATGCGCAGGCGGTCTTCGAAGGGCTCAAGGCGTACCGGCAGCAGGATGGGAGGATCGCCGTTTTCCGTCCGGAGGCCAATGCCAGGCGATTCCAGCGATCAGCACGCCGGCTGGCGCTGCCCGAGCTGCCCGAGGCTGCGTTTGTCGAAGCGATCGACCTGGTGGTCTCACTCGACGCCGGCTGGGTGCCCGCGGAGCCGGAGCACAGCCTCTACCTCCGCCCATACATGTATGCGAGCGAGGTCAACCTCTCCGTGCATCCGTCGGACGAGGTGACGTTCGTGCTCATCGCCTCCCCGTCCGGCTCCTACTTTCCGACCGGCGTCAAGCCGGTCACGGTCTGGCTGTCGGAAGACTTCAGCCGCGCCGCCCCTGGCGGGACTGGCGAGGCCAAGACAGGCGGCAACTATGCCGGCAGCCTGCTCGCGCAGGCACAGGCGGCCGAGCAAGGCTGCGACCAGGTGGTCTGGCTCGACGCCATCGAGCACCGCTGGGTCGAGGAGATGGGTGGCATGAACCTCTTCTTCGTCTTCGGCAGCGGGGCGAAGGCAAGGCTTATGACACCAGCGCTCACCGGCACCCTGCTGCCGGGCATCACCAGGGATGCCCTGCTGACGCTGGGCAAAGACCTCGGCTATGACGTCGAGGAGGGCCGCATCTCGGTCGAGCAGTGGCAGGGCGGGTGCGCGGACGGCTCCCTGAGCGAGGTGTTCGCCTGCGGCACCGCCGCCGTGATCACGCCGGTCGGGGCGGCGAAGTCCGCGCGCGGATCCTGGACGATCAGCCAGGGGAAGCCCGGAGTGGTCACCATGCGCCTGCGCCAGGCGCTGGTGGAGATCCAGCGTGGCGCGGCGCCCGATGCGCACGGCTGGATGCACGATGTTCCGTTCGCACCCTGAAGGCGCGAACCCGCTAGAGCCCCGAAGGCCCGATCAGGACCGGGATCAGGTTCGCGACATCGGGGCTGCCGAGGCCGGTAAATGGGTCCCAGCCGGGTTGGGCCGCGAAACCGTCGATGCCCGCGAAGCTGTTGTTGCCCGAGGTGATGTCATGGAACGCGCTGCTGTAGCCATCGCTCTTGCCCAGGTGATAGATGGTCTTGTTGATCGATCCCAGGCGATGCCCGCCGGCCTCGTTGGCAAGGGCGACGATTCCCGCCCACTGCGGTGAGCCAGCGCTGGTACCGCCGATCACCCCGCCCATTCCCATCCAGACGAAGATGAAACCGGTGCTGGGGTCCGCGTTGTAGGCGACGTCCGGCACGCCCCTCGCCTTGTTGTTCTCCTGGAACGGCGCCTGGTAGCCGGGCCGGCGGTAGAGGGTGCTGAAGCCGCCTCCGCTGGCGCCCGGGGCCGAGTTCCAGCCCGACTCCGATAGGTAGGCGCCTCCCGCGCCGGCGAGCAGGTGCGTGCCTCCCACCCCCGTCACCTCAGGATCCGAGGCCGGGGTCGAGGCGCTGAAAACCACGCCATTCCCGTCGCACGCCTGCCGGGCGGCGCCGCGATCACCTGACGACGCGAAGACGGTGATGCCGAGGGCACTGGCCTTCTGGAAGACCGCATGCTGCTGCGCGATGACTTCCGGGCTGGCGCACTTCTCCGCTTCGCCGAAGCTCTGGGTGATGACGTCGCCGAGATTGTTGTCGACCGCGTATTGGGTTGCGGCAACCAGGTCTGAGTCCTTCTCGCTGGAGGCCTCGACCAGAACGATCGAGGCTCCGGGCGCGACCGCATGAGCCCACTCGACGTCGATCGAGATCTCCCTGGAAAATGAGACCTGGGCCTTGCTGTTGGGGTCGAAGGCCGGGACGCCGAATGGTGCGTATTTGGTCAGCTTGAGCGCGGGAAGGCCCCAGAACCTGTCGAATCTCGCCACGTCCGTCGCCAGGGACGGGTTCTGAAACGCGTCGATGATGACGATCGTGCTGCCCTGTCCGCTGATGCCCTGGTCCAGCACGGGCTGGATGCGATACGCGGCGCGGATCGTGTCGGCCCCAAAACAGTGGATCGGGATCGAGTGCGCGCATGAGGGCAATGGAGGTGTCGCGTCAGCCGAGTAGTCCGCATAGTCCGCGAAGAAGTCGACCTGGGATTCGGTTTCGGAGGCCGGCGTCATGGGGTGGCCGGCGGACGCGGCCGGTGCCGTCAGGAGTGCGGCCGCGAACACCGGCGCGGACAGCGCCAAAACGGCCGCGCGCGCCCCATGGGTGCGCACCCACGTCAACGACATCTGATCCCTCTCCTCCACACGGCCCCCGGCGAACCGGGCTCGACCGTGGCCGAAATTCTAGTACCAACTCTCGCCGGCACCACAACTTAAGAGATGATTTTTTCATGCTTCTGGCAAGTCACGGCAACCCGCTGTTAAGTCAAAATCGCATAGTTCAGGAGGCCTGGCGATGACCGCGAAACGGGTCGTGATATTGGGTGGCGGGGGCGTGGGAGACGCGGCTGCGGTCGCCCTGCGCAAGAAGGGCTACGACGGCGAGATCGTGATCTTGAGCGCGGATTCCGACCGGCCCTACGACCGCCCCTTCCTTTCCAAGGAGTTCCTTCGCGGCGAGGTCGAGCTGCCCAAGGTCTTCCTGCACGACGAAGCCGAATACCCGAAGGAGGGCATCGAGCTCCGACTGCGGCAAAGGGTGGTTGGCGGCTCGCTGGCAGGGCGGACCCTCGCCCTGGAGGGCGGGGCCGAGGTCACGTTCGAGACCCTGGTCATCGCCACCGGCGGCACACCCCGCCGGCTGGCGGACGCGCCCACCTCATACAACGTCATGACCCTGCGGTCGCTGCGCGACTGCCAGGCGATCCGCGACGCGCTTGGCAAGGCCTCGCGCCTCCTCCTGGTGGGCGCGGGTTTCATCGGCGCCGAGGTCGGCGCTTCCGCGCGGCAGCTCGGCAAGGAGGTGCTGATGGTCGAATCGGCTCCGGTGCCCCTCGCCCGCGCGCTGGGTACCGAGGTGGGCGAGGTGTACGCCTCCATCCACCGTTCCCACGGCGTCGATGTGCGCACCGGCACCACGGTCAAGGAATGGCACACCTACGGAGGCCGCGTGAACGGCGTCACCCTTGCCGACGGGAGCCGTGAGGACGTCGACCTGGTGCTGATCGCAATCGGCATCGACCCCAACCTCGACGTGCCGAGGGCGCTCGGCCTGCCCATCGAAGGGTCCGGCGTGCGCGTGGATGAAGGCTTGCGGGCGACCGATGACGTCTACTGCGGCGGCGACATCGCCATGCACCGCCACCCGATCCTCGGCGAGTCGATTCGCGTCGAGCACTGGGAGGTGGCCAAGCATCACGGTCGCGGAATCGCCACCTCGATTGCGTCCGGATACGCCCCGGTGACGAGGCTGCCCTACTTCTGGTCAGACCAGTACGACGTCAGCCTGGAATATCGAGGCCACGCGTCGGGCGACGACCGCGCTGTCTGGCGCGGAGACAAAGAAGGCCTGCACTTCTCGGTCTTCTACCTTCGCGGCGGACGCATACACGGCGTGCTCTCGATGAACGACACCAAGGTCAACGAGATCGGCGGCAAGCTGATCGAGAGCCGGATGATCTGCGATGAGAAGAAGCTCGCTGACGCCTCGGTCGATCTCTCCGACCTGGTGCCGGCGGCGGCGGGCTGATCTACTCGGGCAGGAGCCAGGGCAGCGCTTCGGCCATGGGGCGAAGAAGCGTCTCCTGCTCCGCTTTGGCGATGAGTCCGTCGGCGAGCAGGCCGAGCGCAGCGGCGAACGCCGCGTTCTCTGCTTTGTGGCCCATCTCGCCATGCTCCGCACGCCACGAGATCAGCGCCCCGCCGGACTCCGTCAGCCCGAAGAGGGTTCGCCGCACCTCGTCCCAGGCTGGGCCTCGATCGGCCTTCTCGATGGCGTGGAGGCCGGCCTTCTCGGCCTCGCGAAACGCAGGCAGCCCGTGCCCGCCGACGTGCTCGTCCCAGCCTTGAGCGACCCGCTCCACTCCGGACGGTGAGAGGATCCGGATGTCCTCCATCAAGCGGGCGATCGTTCGCTTGCCTTCGGGGAACCCATAGCCCTCGGCGTCTAAGCTCATCGCCGTCAAGCGTAACCCCGATTCAGGCGAGAGGTGGCAGCCGGGCGACCAGGATCGATCGGCGCCGGTGCGGGCGCAGACGCTCCCACCACAGGCGCGCGCTCCGGCCGGCCTCGAGACGCAGCACCTCGAAGCCCGACCTCGCCAGCGCCTTCCGCAGTGACGTGACGTCGATCGGATGGTAGTTGGCGGCGAGCTCAGGAAATCCCGCGCGGGCGTAGTAAGCGGCGGCCCGCGCCTCTGAGGACGCCTGGGCGCTGCCGTCGCGGTACATCGGGCTGTCGACAGCCACCAGAAGGCCGCGCGGCTTGAGCACACGCGCCGCCTCTCGGATCGAATCCTCGACGGGCGCATAGTGAAGCGAGGCCGCGTACAGGGCACCATCGACCGTCCCGTCGCGCAGCGGCAGGCAGCGCATATCGCCGCGCACGTGGAGGACGTCGGGGTGCGCCGGGGTGTCGAGCAGGTCGATGGCGATGACGTCCGCGTCACGGAGGTACCGGGCCGCCCAGCCGCCACCCGACCCGACATCGATCACGACCAGCGGCTCGGCGCCGGTTCGTTCGCCCGTCAGCACGGGGCGGCGGCTTCGGAGACCGATCGACGCCGTTCGCCCCACAGGCGCTGGTCGCCGCCCTCCGGGTCCTCTCGCCCGCCCGTGGCAACCCAACCTTCCTGGCGCCGCAGGGCCGAGTATCGAACGGCGAAGCGATCCGAGGCTTCGCGCGTCGCCTCATCGAGCAGGTCGAGGCCACCCCCAGCGGCGGCGACCCAGCGGCCGCAGCCGGGGCATCGCGGCACGCCAGGCGCGGGCGCAGCTCCGCATGAAGGGCACCTCAACAGCCCGTAGACCCGGGGCCTCACGGCTCAGCGCAGAAAGCCGGGCACCCAGCTGAATCTCGACAGCGCGATGGGGCCCGCGCCCGAGGCTATGACCTGGGCGTTGACCAGCACGCCGAGGTAGTAGAGCCAGCGGAAGCCGTCGTCCTTGACCTCGAAGGCGACGGTCAGGGCCAGCCCGGTGGCCAGCAGCAGGCCGAGGATGCTCGCCCACCGCGTGCCGAGGCCGAGGATCAGGAGCACGGCGACCACGGTCTCGGCGGCGGTTTGAACGACGGCGAAGATGAACCAGTTGGGGGCCACGACCTGGACCAGGACCTGGTGCAGCCCGGGGATGGGGTTCGAGGCGCTGGCGGACTGAAGGAGACCCTTAACCCAGCCGACCCCCTGCCACTTGGTGCTGGCGAAGTAGAGCCAGTAGAGGCCGACCGTGATCCGGAACAGGCTCGGCCACGCTTCCGCCACCTGCTTTCCCACCGCTAGCGCAGCGCCCGCAGCAGGGGGTTGGTGGCCAGCTCGAAGGCCTTGGCCGCCGGTCGCAGGCGCATCTTGTTCAGCCGGTGCTGGATGGCGCCCTTGAGGATCGCCGCCCTGAGCTTGTTCTCCGAGAAGTCGGTGTTGAACAGGAGCCGGTTGTGCCGTACCTTGTGCCACTCGCCTCGGCGCCGGCGCTCGCGGACGCGCTCATAGAAGCCGGTGCCAGGCAGCGGGTAGGCGATGGTGTAGCTGACGTAGTCGAGGGGCAGGCTGCTGGAGAAGTTGATGCTGCGGATCAGCGAGTCGGTGGTCTCGCCGAGGTAGCCCACCATGAAGAAGCCCGCGGCCTTGATGCCGGCCGCGACGCAGGCCTCGACCGCTGCCCGGGCCTGGTCGGGCGTGATGCCCTTCTTCATCTCCTTCAAGACATTGGCGTCGCCGGACTCGATGCCGAAGAAGATGCGCTTGCAGCCCGCTCGATGCATCTGCTCGAACAGCGCCTGGTCGACGTGCGTCACGCGGCTGAGGCATTCCCAGGTGAGAGGCAGGTGCTCCCGCTCGATCGCCTCCGCGAGCTCGAACGTGCGCTTGTAGTTGAGCGTGAAAAGGTCGTCGGACATCCAGATGTGGTCGTAGCCGAGCTCGGCGATCTCACGCATCTCGGCCACCACCGATTCCACCGGGCGGGCGCTGAAAAGGTCGCCGAACACCGACTTGTGACAGAAGTCGCACCGGAACGGACAGCCGCGCGTGGACATGAGCGGCGTCGTCGCGTCCTTCCAATGCTTGCGCCAGTAGCCGATGTACTCGGCGTTGGGAACGTCGCCGCGGTACGGAAGCGGGAGGTGCGCCATGTCCTTGGTGCGGACGCGCGGCGTCGTGCGGACGATCTCGCCGTCGCGCTTGAAGACGAGCCCGGGTATCTCATCGAAGCGGCGGTCGTCGAGGTGCTGCGTCACCTGCACGATCGTCTCCTCACCCTCGCCGACTGCGACCAGGTCGAACTCGTCGACGAAGGTGTCCGGCTCCCCGGAGGGATATGGGCCGCCGACCACCGTGAGCGCCCTGTCGCGCACCTGCCGGGCGAGCGAGAGCGCCTCGTCCTGCATCGTGATCATGCAGTAGATGCCGATCACCGACGGCTGCAGGCGCTCGATCTCCGCAAGGACGTCGTGGCGTTCGAGGAATGTGTGGTCGATGTGGCGCACGCTGTAGCCCTCACGTCGCAGGGCAGCGCTCAAGTACATGAGCCCGAGCGACGGCATGATCCAGTGACGGCCCTGCCTTGGTGCTCGCTGCGGATAAACCAGGACGACGTCAGCCTTCTGCAACTCTCTCACCTCGCTTCCTGCACCGTGATCATGTAAGTCGTGCCGGTGAACGTCGGCCCCAAGACGTAGTCGAGGCCGGCCCAATCGAAGTCCGGCCGGATGAGCTCGCGCCCACCGTGAAGCTGCGCCCCGTCGATCGAGGGCATCGAGAACTGCACACCCAGGCTCTTCGACTGCAGCCGCGCCCATTTCCCTCCCACCGGCTCCCAGCTCCCAAAGCTGCCATCGAGCAAAGTGGCGCTGTTGTCGGCGGCGAAGTCGTTGAACGCGGCCGATTCTTCATTGAGGATGCCGACCTCGGTGTAGCCGGGCGCAAGCGATACGACCAACACGCTGACGGCGATCCCGGCGGTGTTGATGGTGTAGGTCACCTCGACCTGGCCGCGCGACGGTATCGGCTCGAACGAGTAGTCGTGCGCCGCGTCGCCGCCGATCTCGTCCAGCTGGAAAGTCCGCTTCCACATCGTGCTGTCCCCCGTGGACAAGTCGACCGTCGTCGCGGTCCTCGAGTAGACCCAGCCGTCGGCGTAGTGGACGATCGGCACGCCGAAGCCCATGCCCTCGCCCGCGACATCCCGACCGGCGACCTCGACGACCACGCCCTTGGCCAGCGGCCCGGTCTTGCCCTCGCCGGGCCCACCCTCGATGGAGGCGGCGACCCCTGGATAGATCGACTGCGTTAGCAGCTCCGCTCCCAACCGGTATGCGAACACCGGCTTGCCGCCGCCAACCTGGTACTGGAACTGTTCGCCAAGAGGGCTGAACGGCGGCGTGGCATGGCCGGTCGCCAGGTCTGGAAAGAGCGCTGTCGCGCGGTAATAGCTGATGCCCTCGAGCACGACGGTGGTGACTCCGTGCGCGCCCATCCAGGCGATCGCCTGCTCGCGGCCGGCCGGCAGCGCCTGCGAGCCCGCGATCTCCGACGGCGACCGGCCGCTGTAGTAGGCGACGACGGGCGAGTCGGTGACCAGCAACCCAGGGCTGTTCGACGCCGCCTTGCCGGCGGCGACGAGGCCAGTGTTGCCGGCGGCGAAGCCGGCGAAGACGGGTAGAAACGCCACCGTCAGCAGCGCGCCCGCTGCCGTGGCGCCCAGGCGTGCGAGCGCTGGCTGCCGGTCGAGCGCCGCCGCGGCCAGCAGCGCGAGGGACGGCAGCGCGGGGTAGAGGTAGCGATGGCTTCCGCTGTAGGCCCCGACCGCGACGAGGCCGAACACGGCGCCGAGATAGACGAGTGCCGGCACGTGGAGAAAGCGCAGGGCCGCTCCATCGGTGGTGTGCGGCCGGCGGGTTGCGCCGACGAGCCCGACCAGGCCGAGGGCAAACAGGGGCAGGGCGGCGAGCCCGAATGTCGACGCCAGCTCCATGAGCCGGGCCATCGAACCGCCGGGGATGCTGCCGCGCGCCGTCGCCGAGAGCACCTCGGCCGAGCCGCGTGCCAGGGAATGGCCGGCGGGCGCGTAACCGAGCTGCATCACCACCAGCAGCGCCAGCGCCGGCACCGCCCATGCGGCGGCCGGAATCGGATGGGCGACGCGCCTGTTGACGCGCGAGCGCAGCTGCTCGATGGCGATGATCACGACCGCCGCCGCGATCCAGATCCAGGCCTTGGTCGCGGTGACCGCGGCCAGGGCCGCGAGCAGCGCCGCGAGCCGCATCCGGCGCCGGATTGCGGCCAGCCCGGCCCCGACCAGGAGGGCGGTCATCAGCGGCTCGACCACCGCAGAGCCCGATGTGAAGAGGAAGACCGGGTTGAGCACGAGGAGGATCACCGCCAGGCGGCCCTGCCGGACGTTGGGCGCAATGAAATAGACGCAAGCGAGCGTAGCCAGCCCCAGGAGCGCCCCGAGCGCTTTCAGCGCGCCGATCTGCCAGAGGCCGAACAGCTGGAGGATCGCGGCGGCGAGCACGTGGTAGCCGGGCAGCCAGGTGTCCTCCATGCCGAAGATCGGGTCGTGCAGGTGACCGGTCGAGGCGAGATTGGCGGCGATGAGCCAGTGCCCGTAACCGTCCTCGAAGGGCTCTGGCATCTGGGCCGCAAGCAGGAGCAAGACGCCGCACAGCGCCAGCAAGCCCGCCGCGGGCGCGGCCAGCCGCAGCCGGTCTCGTGCCTGCCTTCCCAGGCGGCGGAGGGTCATGACCTGGAGCAGGTCGACCGCGCTCAGGGCGGCGACGCACAGGAAACCGACTCCGAAGAGGCCGGAGTAGATCGCCATCAGACCCTGGTTCGCGACCAGCGCGGCCGGCACGATGGCGAGCGCGGCCAGGCCGAGGACCGCCTCCACCGCCGCCTTCGGGTCGCCGACACGGACGTACGCCTGGTCGCGCCACTCCTGCCCGCGCTCGACGATGCGGTGCTTTGGCGTGCGCACGAACTCGCCGCCGCGCCGCGTTGCCCGCGCCAGCGCCAGCACCGTGTTGAACGACATCCCCGCGCCGACCACCTGGCACAGCAGCGCCGGCACTCCCGACCACCAGGGGCGGCCCCGCCGCGTCTGCGCCACCATGAACCCGATCCATGGCGATATGCCGACGGCGACGATGAGCACGGATGCGTTGGCCAGCTGCCAGGGGAGGCGCAGGCCGTGGTGCTCGGCAGCGACCAGCAACAGCAGCGGGTAGCACGCGAGCTGGAGCAGCATCACCGGCCCGACGCCGTACGCGAGCAGGTGCACGGCGGCCTGGAACTTGACCGCGATGCGGTTGGAGCTCCGGAGCACGGGGACCAGGAGGTTGAACGCCGACTGGAAGCTGCCCGTCGCCCAGCGCGACTGCTGGCGGCGATAGGCGTCGATCGAGACCGGCAGCTCCTCGGGGACGACGAGGTCCTCGACGTAGGCGGCGCGCCAGCCGCGAAGCTGCGCGCGGTAGCTCAGGTCGAGGTCCTCCGTGAGGGTGGCCGCGCTCCATCCGCCCGAGTCTTCGATGGCCTGCCGCCGCCACATGCCGGCCGTGCCCGTGAAGTTGGTGAGGTAACCCCTGTCCGAGCGGACGGCCTGCTCGACCAGGAAGTGAAAGTCGATGGCGAGCGCCTGCAGCCGCGTGAACCAGGAGTAGCCCTCGTCCAGGTGCCCCCAACGGGCCTGGGCGAAGCCGATGCGCGGATCTTCGAAGACACCGACCATGCGCCGGAGGAAGTCGCGCGGAGGCACGAAGTCGGCATCGAAGATGGCGATGAACGGCGCCTCGGTGCGGCTCAGCCCGTGCGCCAGGGCACCCGCCTTGAAGCCCTCCCGAGACCCGCGCCTGACATGCGTGACGCTGATCCCGTGGCGCCGCCAGTGCGCCGCGCGACGGGACACGATGGCGGAGGTGTCGTCGTCCGAGTCGTCCAGGACCTGCACCTCGAGGCGGTCGGGTGGCCAGTCCATCGCGCACACGGCATCGATCACCCTCTCGGCGACGTAGCGCTCGTTGTAGATCGGGACCTGGACACAGACCGCCGGCTGGATGCCCGCCGCTGCGGCAGCTCGGCCGCGCGGATCGATTCGCGTCGAGCTCCATGTCAGGTATAGAAGGTTCAACCCGAAGCACAAGAGGGCGAAGCTCGTGGCCGCGAGGACGGCGAACGTGATCGTCGCGATGGCCGAGATCACGTCACGTCCTGCTCGTCGAACAGGGTGTACGGCCTCATGGTGGCGCGAACAAACGCCACTCGCGCGAGGGCGTCGGGCTTGCCTCGACGAGTCCACTGCATGTAGCGCCAGGCCGCGCCGCCGACGCGGCGCGCGGTTCCGTCGAGTGCCGCGGGAAAGAGCCACGCCGGGAGCCGCATCCGCGCGGTCGATTCGATGCCAGAGGCAGGCGATCTGTGCGCCAGCTGCGGGAAGTGGTCGAGGAGGGGTTGGTTCGCCTGGATGACCTCGTCGAAGACGTCGAGGCCGAAGATCGGTTGCGACATCAGCATCTCGAACGCCATGTCCTCGTCCTGGCGCGCAAGCGGATGGCACTGAGACCGCTCGAGGATCAGGTTGGCCGTCATCAGACGCGGCGCGACCGGGCGGCGCGTGAGATCGTCGACGGGTTTGGAGCGATGGCGCAGCGCGTGGAGCAGGCCGAGCAAATTGACGGCCACGTATGCGAGGTGGCGCCGTCCATCGTCGACGATGAGGTTCAGGTCGACGTCATCGGAGGCGCGAAAGCCACCGCTCGCGAGCGAGCCGGCGATCGATACGCTGCGGATGAAAGGAGCGACAGCGACGAGCGTGTGAACGAAGCGCACCGTCATCTCCCGGTAGTGCGGGGCATCGGCACCGTGGGCGGCGGCACGCTGCCGGATCTCGCTCGAGCGGGTTCGGTCCGCGCCCTGCAGGACCAGGTCGTGCGCGAAGGCGAGGTCCGGCGAGGCGGCGACCGCCCAGCGGACATCTCCTTCGGAAACCGGGCCGCCCAGGCAGAGGCCGGCCAGCCGTTCGGGTCCGAGGGCAAACCCGCGGCGAGAAAGGAGCGCGACCGTGCGGCGGACCCGCTCGGAGGGGGACCAGGTCTGGGCTGAAGAACGGCCGATCACCGCAGCGCCTCCAGAGTCCGACGGCTCACAAGGCCGATACGGGCCGGGGTTACCATCATCTTCTCAAGCCGTCCGTTTCACGCAGGAGCTCCTATGACCGCCGACGGACACTTCAAGGTCCCAGCACCCGTCAACGAGCCGGTGCGCGCGTACGCGCCCGGCGATCCCCACCGCAAGAGCCTCAAGGCCCGATTGGCTGAGCTGACCGACGCCCGGACGGAGGTGCCCATGCAGATCGGGGGCGAGCGCCGGTGGGGCGCCTCGAGGGCTGACATCCGCTCGCCTCACCGCCACGAGCTGGCGATCGCCGAATATGCGGTCGGATCAGGCCAGGATTTCGACGACGCCGTGGGGGCCGCGCTCGAGGCGCGTCGCGGGTGGGCCGCCACGTCGTTCCACGAGCGTGCCGCGGTGCTCCTGAGGGCGGCGTCGCTCCTCGCGGGTCCGTGGCGCGACACCATCAACGCCGCCACGATGCTCGGGCAGTCGAAGACCGTCCACCAGGCCGAGATCGACGCGGCCTGCGAATCGATCGATTTCTGGCGCTACAACGCGTACTTCGCCGACCAGCTCCTGGGCCAGCAGCCGTTCAACGACGGTACGGCGTGGAACCGCCTCGAATATCGCCCGCTCGAGGGCTTCGTCTTCGCGGTCAGCCCTTTCAATTTCACCTCCATCGCCGCCAACCTCCCGACCGCCGCTGCCCTGATGGGGAACACCGTCGTCTTCAAGCCGGCGACCCAGACCTTGCTGGTGACTCATTTCTTGATGGAGGTGCTCAACGAGGCGGGCCTGCCCCCCGGCGTCATCAACATGGTCAGCGGGAGCGCGCCGAAGGTCTCCGAGCAGATCCTCGGGCACCGAGAGCTGGCGGGAATTCATTTCACGGGTTCCACCGATGTCTTCCAGGGCATGTGGCGGACGGTCGGCCAGAACGTCGACCACTACCGCACATACCCGCGTTTGGTCGGAGAGACGGGCGGCAAGGACTTCGTCGTCGCCCACGAGTCGGCCGACTCCGATGCCCTGCGCACCGCGCTCATCCGCGGGGCGTTCGAGTACCAGGGCCAGAAATGCTCGGCCGCGTCGCGAGCCTACATCCCGCAATCGATGTGGAAGCGCCTGAGGTCCGAGATGGCGGACGAGGTGGACGCCATCCCGCAGGGGGACGTGGCCGACTTTCGCAACTTCATGGGCGCGGTGATCGACGGCAACGCATATGCCAAGCACATGAGCGCGATCGAGTTCGCGCGCAAGTCCGAGGCCGCGAAAGTCGTCGCGGGCGGCAAGGGTGACGACAAGGTGGGCTGGTTCGTACGGCCGACCGTGATCGAGACCACAGACCCCGACTTCAGGCTCCTGAAGGAGGAGCTGTTCGGTCCCATCCTGACCGTCTATCCGTACGCCGATGGCAAGTTCGAGGACACGCTCGCGCTGGTCGACCGCACGAGCCCGTATGGGTTGACAGGTGCGGTATTCGCGCGGGACCGGCAGGCGATTCGCAAGGCGTCCGAGACGCTTGTCAACGCCGCGGGCAACTTCTACATCAACGACAAGCCGACGGGCGCCGTGGTCGGCCTGCAGCCGTTCGGCGGGGCACGCGCCTCGGGCACCAACGACAAGGCGGGCTCGATCCTCAACCTCATCCGCTGGACCAGCCCGCGAGTCATCAAGGAGACGTACGTCCCTCCCACGAATCACCGGTATCCGTTCATGGACGCGGAGTAGCTCGGCTCGAAACCCGTGACCGTACAGTACGAACCTGACGGGCCGGTCGTGACCGTGACCATCGACCGGGCCGAGGCCCGCAACGCCGTCGACCCGGAAACCGCGCGCAGGCTGGTCGAACGCTTCGAGCGTTTCGCGGCCGACGACGCCCTGGCCGTGGCGGTGCTCACGGGCGCTGGGGGCAACTTTTGCGCGGGTTTCGACATCAAGGCCCTGGCTCGTGGAGATGGGAACAGGCTCGAAGAGACGGGTCCGGGTCCGATGGGACCGACGCGCATGCGCCTGGACAAGCCGGTGATCGCGGCGATCGAAGGTTACGCCGTCGCCGGCGGGCTGGAGCTCGCGCTGTGGTGCGACCTCAGGGTCGCCGCGACGGATGCCACGCTGGGGGTGTTCAACCGGCGCTTCGGCGTCCCGCTCATCGATCTCGGCAGCATCCGCCTGCCCCGCATGATCGGTGAGGGCCGGGCGATGGACCTGGTCCTGACGGGCCGCCCGGTGCCCGCGGTCGAGGCCCTCGGGATCGGCCTCGTGGAGAGGCTGGCGCCGCCGGGCGAAGCCCTCGTGGAGGCCCTGGCGCTGGCGCGACGGCTGGCGCAGTTCCCGCAGGGAGCCCTTCGCGCGGATCGCCGCAGCGTGCTGGCGCAGTGGTCACTGAGCATCGATGAGGCGATCCGGGCCGAGTATCACGGCGGCATGGAGGCGGTCGCGTCCGGAGAAGCCCAGGCTGGAGCTCGGCGGTTCAGCGAAGGCGAAGGCCGGCACGGCGAATGACTGAGCTCACCGACATGCTGCGCCGGCTCGGCGACAACGCCTGGAGCTTGAGCGCATGAGCAGCTCCGAAGCGGTTATTCAAGCCAGCGGCCTGGCGAAGCGGTACGGCCCGGTGGAGGCCGTGCGGGGCATCGACCTGGAGGTCCGCCACGGCGAGATCTTCGGATTCCTCGGTCCGAACGGCGCCGGGAAGTCCACGACCATCTCGATCCTGTGCACGCTGCTCACGCCCACCGCGGGCACCGCACGAGTCGCCGGCATCGACGTGATGCAGGACCCCGCTCGAGTGCGCCAGCGCATCGGCCTCGTGTTCCAGGACCCGTCGCTCGACGATGTGCTGACCGGGCGCGAGAACCTCGAGTTCCACGCCTTCATCTACAGCGTGCCCGCCGGCGAGCGGGCGCGCCGAATCGACGAGATGCTCGCATTGCTGCAGCTGACCGAGCGCGCCGGCTCGCAGGTGAAGACCTACTCGGGAGGCATGAAGCGGAGGCTCGAGATCGCTCGGGGCATGCTGCACCAGCCGGAGATCTTGTTCCTGGACGAGCCGACGCTGGGACTCGACCCGCAGACGCGCCAGAGCATCTGGACCCATCTCAAAGAGCTGCGCGCGACCAAGGGCATCACCATCTTCATGACGACGCACTACATGGACGAGGCCGAGTACTGCGACCGCATCGCGATCATCGATCGCGGCAAGATCGTCGCGCTCGGCACGCCCGACGAGCTCAAGGCGATGGTGGGCGGCGACGTCGTGACCATCACGTCGAGCCGTGCGGACGAGGCGGCCGTGGAGATCAAGGAGCTGCTCGGCGTCATGCCGGTTCGCGACAACGGGAGCCTGCGCATGGAGGTGCCGGACGCCAAGGTCTTCGTGCCGCGCCTGGTGCGCGAGCTGAAGGCCCCCGTGGACACGGTCACCCTCCGCCGGCCCAGCCTCGACGACGTCTTCCTGAAGCTGACGGGCCACGCCATCCGTGACGAGGAGGCGGGGACCAAGGACCAGATGCGCGCGATGGCGAGCCGCTGGATGGGCCGCCGTCGATGAGCGTCAAGACGGCGTCAGGCGCTGGATCCGCGACTCGGGCGGTCGAGCCGATCGACACGCGCGTCGCGAGCCTGCGCGCGATCTACATCATCTGGTACCGGGACATCCTCCGCTACTGGCGGGATCGCTGGCGACTCGTGGCGTCGCTTGCGCAGCCGCTGCTGTTCCTGGTCGTGTTCGGGTCGGGGCTGAGCTCGGCCCTGGGCCGCGGCGCATTGTTCGGCGCGGGCGGCTTCACCTACATCCAGTTCATGTACCCCGGCATCATCGGGATGGCGATCCTTTTCACCGCGATCTTCGGCGCGATGTCGATCGTCTGGGACCGGGAGTTCGGCTTTCTCAAGGAAGTGCTGGTCGCGCCGATCGACCGCTCCGCGGTCGCGATCGGCAAGGCGTTGGGGGGCACGACGCAGGCGATGATCCAGGGCCTGATCCTCCTCGTGCTCGCGCCGTTCGTCGGCGTGAAGATCAACCTCCTGACGATCGTCGAGCTGCTCCCGCTCGCCGCGGTGCTTGCGTTCGGGCTGTCGTGCTTCGGGGTCGCCCTGGCGTCGACCATGAAGTCGCTTCAGGGCTTCCAGGTCGTCATGAACTTCCTGATGATGCCGATGTTCTTTCTGTCGGGCGCGCTGTTCCCGCTGACCAACCTGCCGGGCTGGATGACAGTGCTGACACGCCTCGACCCGGCTTCGTACGGCATCGACCCGCTGCGAAGGGTCGTGCTTTCGGAGTCAGCCCCCAGCGCGCTGGTCGAGCGATTCGCGCTGACCATCAACAACCACGTGCTGCCCATCCCGCTGGAGGCCGGCGTCATGCTCGCCTTCGGCGCCGTGATGCTCGGCATCGCGGTCATGATGTTTCAGCGCCGCGACTGACAGCAGCACCAGGGCCGCGATCTCGCCGGCGATGAACGGCAGCGGCCCCCACTCGGTGATGCCTTCCACCGCGATGACCAGGGCGAGCACGAAGGCCCACGACCAGGACGGCCGCCGCGGGGTGCGCAGGTAGAGCCAGGCGGCGAGGCCGAGCATCACCAGGTCGTCGATATGGAGGTATGGGCTCGCGAGCAGGCCGCCGACGAGCGCAGGCACGAGCAACCATTCGGGCGAGCGCCTGCGAAAGCGGTAGACGAGGGCGAGCGCCCAGATCGCGATCGCGCCCTGCAAAAGGCGCGCGACCGTCAGGTCGCCGATGTAGGGCGCGAGGGTCAATTCGCGGTTGACGGTCACGCCCGCGGCAAAGCTCAGGCGCTGCTCGTAGGCGGATATACCTCCGAGGCCGACGTTGGCGGCGGAGATGAGCGCCAGCAAGCCGATCGAGACCGCGGCGCCGGCGACGGCACGATACCGGCCCGCCACCAGGAGCGCGATGGGCACGAGGAACCCGAGCTGTGGCTTGAGCACGAGGACCCCCAGCGCGAGGCCCGCCTCGAACGGCCGGCCGGACCGAAGCAGCGCGTATGAGCCGGCCACGCCCAGCGCGACGAAGAGTCCGGGCTGGCCCAGCTGCAGGCCGTAGATGACCGGCACCCAGCCGAGAGCCGCCGCGAGGTGGATGAGCCGCAGCCGTCCGGCGCCGGGCGCGGCCAGGTACCAGGTCCCGACCAGGGAGATGAGGAGCAGGGCGCTCCACGTCCAGTAGGCGACCGGGTACGGGAGGGCTGTGAACGGGAGCGCCAGCCACGCGACGGGCGGCGGGCTGATGTAGCGGGCGAGCTGCGCGATGCCGATGCCAGAGCCCATGGCGTTGAGCTCAGCCTGCTGCAGGCTGAGGTCGTAGATGGACTGCCAGCCGTGGGCGACGCCGATCCGCGCCGCCGCGAAATAGAAGGTGAAGTCGTTGTGGAAGTGGTCGGAGGCATACGCGACCACCCATTGGTAGAGGTCGAACGCGGCAAACAGGGTCGCTGTCATCGCCCCCGCTGCGATGCCGAGGTTGCGCCAGCGCTGCCGCCCGCCCATCGCATGGGATCGTAGCCGTACCTTGTTGGGGCTGTGCCATCGCCTGGATTTGAGCCTCGTGTCCTCGAGCTGAGCGACGGGACCAGGGTCCACGTCCGCCGAATCGTCCCCGAGGACGAGCCGCTCCTGATCGAAGCGGTGGCGGCGATGTCGGAGCGGAGCGTGTACTTCCGTTTCTTCTCCCCGATGAAGCGCCTGCCAGACGCACTCGCCCACCGGCTGGCGGTGGTCGACTACAACGACCGCTTCGCCGTGGTCGGCACCACCCACAAGCCGGGGGGAAAGGAACGCATCGTCGGCGTCGCCCGCTACGACCGGGTGGTCGGCACCGACGTGGCGGAGACGGCGGTCGCGGTGGTCGATGAGTTCCAGCGCCGCGGGTTGGGCAGCGCTCTGCTGGCGATCCTGGCCAAGGTTGCGAGCGACCACGGCATCAAGACCTTCACGCTCATCGTGCTGCCGGAAAATCAGCAGATGCTGGGCCTGCTCAGAAAGATGGGCTGGATCCACCAGGCCAGGCTGACCGGCGGCGTCTACGAAATCAGCTTCGACCTTCCGGCCGAAACATAACGTGGACACAGAGCTCCTCGCGTTCGTCGGCGTCTCGCTCCTTCTCGCGGTGACGCCTGGGCCCGACATGGCGGTGGTGACCAAGAACGCGCTGGCCCACGGCCGCCGCGGCGTGGTGCTCACCACCACCGGCATCGCTCTGGCGCTGGCCATCTGGGTCACGGCCACCGCCATCGGCCTGTCGGCGGTGTTGAAAGCATCGGGCGAGCTCCTCTTCGTGCTCAAGCTCGCCGGCGCCGCCTACCTCGCCTACCTGGGCGTGCGCACGCTGCTCGAGTCGCGACATCGACCCGCCGACCTGCTGGCGGACGCTCCTGCGCCCGCCCCAGGCCAGGCGATCTTCCGGCAGGGGTTCCTGTCGGCGATCTCGAACCCGAAGCTCGGGGTGTTCTTCGTGACGTTCCTGCCGCAGTTCGTCGCGCCGGGTCAGGCCGTGCTGCCGAGGCTGCTCGAGCTCGGGCTGATCTTCGCGGTCATCGGCTGGACGTGGATGAACGTGTACGGGCTGTTCATCACTCGGATTCGCGACTTCATCACGGCGCCACGCGTCAGGCAGTGGATGCAGCGCGTGACCGGCGTGGTGCTGCTCGGTTTTGGAGCGCGGCTGGCCCTGGAGCGGGTTTAGCCCGTCCTCCACTGGAACTGCTGGCACACGGCGTCGAACCACTGGCCTTCGGGAATGCCGTTGGGAAAGTTCTTGGGATCGGCGGGGTTGACGCCGAACACGGCCACCGTGACCCCGCCCCTGGTCGCCACGATGACGAAGAACCGGACTTTGGCCGCGGTCGCGTTCGAACCGACCAGGTTGGCCGAGTAGACGGCGCCGACGCCATCCTGCTCGCCCACGTGGGCGCCCTTGAGGTCGGTCACGTGGGCGATGTCCTGCCACGTCGACGAAGGCAAGGCATTGACGACGGCCTGCATCACCTGGTCGAGCGGCTGGCCTGACCTGGCGCCCACGACCTGCAGGAGGCCGAGCTTGGTCGCGAGGGTGACGCTCTGCGCGTCCTGGCTGCGCACCGTCCAGTTGGGGTTGTAGGCAACCTGGAAGCCGAAGGCCGAGCTCTTGTATGTCGCCGGCGCCGGCAGCGGCGTGACGATCCTCGCGCCGCAGTTCGAGGTGCATGGCTTGTGGTTGCCGATCACCTGCGAGACGGCGAATGCGCTCACGGCGATCGTGACGACCGCGAGGATGACGAGAAGCCCGGCCGCGATCGCGACCTGGGAGCCGCTGACCCTGCGCACGCCAACGGTCGGGCGGGCGGGGGCGGGCGGGTATGCGTATGGCGAGTAAGTCGGGATCGGGAGCGGCACTTGGGGCGCGCCGCACCGGCCGCAGTAGGGCGCGCCCGGAGGCACCTGCGCGCCGCACCTGCCGCAGAAACGCGCCGGCATTTCAATCACCGGGTGCCGCCCGCGGAATGCATGCGCGTCTGCTTCGCCGCCGCGCGCGCGACGCCGCATGACGGGCAGAACAGCATCATCGGCACGATCCGGTGGCACTCGGGGCAGGCGCCCTCGGGGCCGATCTCGTGAGCGGCGCCCTCCGCGAGCAGGGCCTGGTGGATGACGAGCCTCACGTACATCAACAGGGCCACCGCCGCCACGAAACGGATGCCGACCTGCAGCACGAGATCGGGCACCACGACAGCCAGGACGCCGACGATGACCTGGGCGCCGACGGCGACCACGAGGGTCGCGAGCACGCTCGCCTCCCACCCGCCGCCGGCGCGGCGAAGGTCGTACCGGTGCAGCCACACCGCCGCGGTCACCAGCGAAGTGGTGCTGGCGTTGATGAGCGAGACCAGGATCCCCGCGCTGAGCAGACGCAGGGCCCAGTCGATCGGTGAGCCGGTCCCGAGCAACGGGCCCGTGATCAGCGGCCAGATCGCCGTCAGCGTCGTCGCGAACGTGAACCCGAGCGCCGAGGCCGCACCGAACGTCAGGCCATCCAGCGGCTCGCGCAGCCCGGCCCGGAACAAGTAAAGGAACAGCGGCCCCGCGAGCATCAGCGCCTGCCCGACGATCGGGATGACCACGCCCGCGAAGAGGAGGTTGCCGCCGCTGTCGCCGCTGAGCTGCAGGCGCGACACGGTGCCACCGGTCAGGGACGTGAAGGCATAACCCAGGACCGCGCCGGTGAGCATCGTGGCCGCGATCAGCAGCCAGGGCTCGGTGTCATAGACCTCGACCTCATACAGATAAAGGAGGTAGAGCACCGGCAGCACCAGCACCGCAGCGATCGTCGCCGGCGCGAACAGGTGTAAGGCGGCGAGCAAGTTGACCGCGACGCCGCCGGCCAGTAGTGCCCACCGGAACGCCCCGCCGCGGCGATGCGGAAGGTGCGGGAAGAGGGTCGAGACGATCGACAGGTGCACGACCGGCTCCGAGGGCACGGCCGCATAGGCATGACGGCGCGACGGGTTGCCCCTCGTGAGATGGGCTCCGCAGTGACCGCAGAACTCGCCGGCCGGGACCATGGATCCGCAGTGTGGACACAGGACCAGCGGTGGCCCGGGGCTTGGCGCGGCGGTTTCTGGCCTGGGCGGGCGGCGAGGCGACCGCCTCTTCACGCCGCCCTGGTCGCTCAAGCGCCGCCTCCCTTTATATAGAGGATCCAGCCCGCGTCGAGAGCGGCGGCGTCCATGCTCCCCCAGCCGGTCGTGAAGTCCCAGCTCGGGGTGGCGTCGAAGGCCAGGTTGTTGCCGACCTTGACGTCGTGGAAGGGGTTGGCGGGCAGCCTCGATGCGTTGGCCCCCATCCAGTAAATGGCGGGATTGGCAAACCGCACCTGGCGCAGGCCCTTGCGGACGAGGTCCTGGTCGATGAGCGCGACGGTCGCCGCCCACAGCGGGGCCGCCGCCGACGTGCCGCCGGCCTGGCCCTCCTGCCCGCCGAAGACGATGTGGAAGCCGGTCGCGGGGTCGGCGTCAGCGGCCACGTCGGGCACCTGCCTGAACCCGTGACCGGCCGCCTGGCCGACGATCTTCTGGTAGTCGGGGACGGTGTAGAACTGGCTGGCGCCCCCGCCCGTACCGTCTCCACCGATGGGGCCGCTCCAGGCCGCCTCCTTGAAATAGATTCCCTGCACGGATTCGAACACGGTGGTGCCGCCGACCGCCGTAACGTTCGGGAGCGTCGAGGGGAAGCTCGCGGCGGGCGGGGCGTCCTGGCCGCATGTATAGGCGCCGCTGTCCCCGCTCGCGACGAAATGCGACATCCCTTCGGCGACCGACCGGTCCTGGGTGTTCGCATAGATGTCGCGATGCCCGCTCGGGGTCTCGGGCTCGCACGATCCGAGGCTCTCGGAAATGATCGAGCCCAGGTGATCGGTGACCATCTGGTCGAACGCGCGGTCGGCGTGACCGAAATCCGGAGCTGACAGGTACACGACGATCTTCGCGGCGGGCGCGACCTCGTGGATGATCTCGAGGTCGAGGGCCGTTTCGCCCTGCGGCTTCTCGGGCGTGCCCCACGCCGGGTCGCGCCTGATCGTCAGCAGCGCGTCGTATGGCGGCAGCCCGAACTTGCTCGCGAAACTGTTGATGTCCGTGAGGTTGGGCAGGTCGTCGATCTCGGGAAGGACGATCGTGATGCCCGAGCCGTCGAGCCCCGCGTCGCGAAGCGGTTTGATGTTGTAGAACGCGAGCACGTCGGACGGCACCAACCCGCCCGGGCGCACTGCATACGTGCGCTCGTGGCGGTAGCTGTCGAGACCGCTCACGCCGCTGACCACGGCGGCAATGTCCGCCGGCAGGCTCGGCTCCTCCAGCGCCGCGTAGAAAGTGGTGCCGTTCGCGAGCCGGTAGCTCTCGATGTCGATTTTGAACAGAGCGGCTGCCGCCGGTGCGGGACCGCCGGCGGCGATCACTCCGGACCCCGGGCGCCATGTCGCATGGAGGCCGCCCGCTGTCAGCGCGCCGAGCGCCGCCTGGACGCGGGCCGGGTCGGCGCCGAACTCGGCGGCATAGGTCTCGGGCGATACCGTCTGGCCGGACGCGAGCAGCCTGGCCAGCCGGTCGGGCTGCCTGACCTTGAGGCCGAGGCTCAGGTCGACCTGGGTGTCCGCCCCGGACGGGCCCAGTCGCGTGGCCTGCTCGATGGCGGTCGCGAGCCGCGGGGTCGGCGAGCTCAGGTTCCTCACCGCGAACCCCGGTTTGGCGGGCTGGGCCAGAGCGCATGCTGCCGCGCCGACCATCAAAAGGGCGGCGGCCGCCCCCAGCCAACGCATCGTCACGGGAACGTAGCTTCCCAGACCTCAGTCTCGAATGCCAACTCGAAGCCAAGCTTGCGATACACGTCGAACGCCCGGGTCTCGTTCCAGCCGTCGACGTAGAGCGATGCGGACCGCGCGCCCTCCGCGCGCAGCCGGATGAGCTCCTCGGCCACGAGCCACGTGGCGAGTCCCCTGCGACGATGCTCCGCGACCGTGCCGACGGAGCTCACGATGCCGACCGGCTGCGGTCGCGGATCCTGGTCGTAAGACTCCAGCTGGCCGAGCGTCATGGCCGCCGGCGAACCGGTATGGGTGGTCGCCATCAGCGACAGCCGCGGCGGCCGCCCGGTCACGAGCTCGACCTCGAGGCGTGGCGAGAAGCGCCAATGGTCTTCGAATGAGCGGTTGTGTACGCCTGACCAGCCGCCGGCAGCGACGCGATCGCCGTCGCGAAGCTCGTAGCCGGCGATCGGGATTGGCTTGGGGAGCCCGCCCAGAAGGCTCATGTCCATCCGCCACCAGGGGCGGACGAATTGCAGGCCCAGCTGGGGGAATCCGTCGCTGTGGCCCCGCCCGCTCCACACCTGCGCGGCCGCCGCACCGGCTGCGCGCGACAGGTCGAGTCCCCATCGCAGGAGGTCTTTCCTCATATCAGCGCGATCCCCTGCGGCCGACACCTGGGTGACGATGCCACGTGAGGTCGACCAGCCGGCGACGAGGACCGCGCCTTCCAGCCCATGCCCGGCACTTCGGTGATCGACCATCCTTGATCGCGCACCCCAGTCGAATCTCGCCAGCATTCGCGCCAGATGAGCCACGCCGGGAACGCAGTCCTGACGCCCGGAGCGTACCTCCGCCTGCCACAGGTCGATCACCGCGGGCAGGTCTTCAGCTCGCCCCGGCCTCACGCCGTCGCCCTTGCGGTGACCTCGTGGACCTCGGGGAGGGCGCGTCGGATCATCTCCTCGAGCTTGGTCTCGACCTGGTGCGCCTGCTCCAGGCTGAGGTCGCCTGAGAGCTCGGCCACCACATGCGCGTGGATGCGGTTGTGCCGGTAGCTGAGCTCGACGTCGACCATGCGTTTCACGGATGGATGCGATTCGACCACCTGCCTCATGCGGCCGGCGAGCAGCGCGCGGCGCTGCGTGACGTCCTCTCCGCTCACGACATGCGGCTCCATCGGTTCGAGGTGTATGTCGATGCGGGTGGCTTCGGGCAGCTCGGTTCGCAGCGTCTTCTCAAGGCGTTCGCTGGCGAGGCTCGCCGAAGCCAGAGTCATGTCACCCGGGAGCTTGGCGTGCATCGTCAGGTGCAGCGAGCCATCACTCTCTCGCTCGACCGTGACGTTGTGAAGGTCGCGCACGCCGCCGTTCCGGGCGGCGGCGGCATGGACGCGTTCGACCAGGTCGCTGGGCTGGGACTGCCCCTCGACGAGAACCGTCAGGTCGAGCTGCGGCAGCGCGGCGCGCGCGGCCTGCTTGACGTCGTCGACGAGCCTGCCGGCGGCCTCGAGTGGAAGCATCCGGGCCGTGGCGATGCTCGCGTCGCCGAGCAGGTTGGGCCCGGAGCGGCGTACGCGGACGGACCGCACCTCGCGCACCCCGTCCACGCCCTGGATGGCGGAGCGCAGCTGTCTCTCGGCGCCGGCCGCGGCGCGGTCGATGAGGATGTCGCCCGAGCGCCACGCGATCAACGCCGCCGCGCGGACGATGATGGCGGCGACAAAAAGGGCGGCCACCGAGTCGGCCCAGGGAAGACCCATGCGCACGCCGGCGAGTCCCGCCAGCACGCCGATGGTGGCGAGCACGTCGGCGAGGCGGTCGGTCGCGTCGGCCAGCATCGCTTCGCTGGAGGCGAGCCGGCCCACCCGCCTGAGGACGACCGCTCGTCCGGATTCGATGAGCAGCGTGGCGACCAGGAGAGCGAAGGCGTAGCCGGCCGGGATGACCGGTGGGCCGCCCACGGTCAAGCGGCGGATGGCTTCGAAGCCGATCACCGCGGCGGTCACCAGCAGGATGATCCCTTCGGCGAAGGCAGCAAGGTTTTCCGCCCGCCCGTGGCCGTAGGGATGCTCTTTGTCCGCGGGCTTGCGCGCGGTGCGTATCGCGAAGAGGGTGAAGGTGCTGGCGGCGAGGTCCAGGATCGAGTGGACGGCCTCGCTGAGGATGCCCAGGCTGCCGGTCAGCAGCCCGACCACGAGCTTGCCCACCACGAGTGTGACGCCGATGAAGACCGACCCGAGCGCCACGAGCTCGGGCCGGCGTCCGAGAGCCTTCATGGCCTCAACTCTAGAGGGGCTACTTCAGCATGGCCGCCGACGCGAAGAGCTGCTCTTCGGACCCGAGCGCGATCAGCAGGTCGCCGTCATCCAGGCGAAGGTCGGGCCCAGGGTTGACATGCAGGGTGCCGTCGGCACGGCGCAGCGCAAGCAATTTGGCGGCGCTGGGGCTCAGCAGCCCGGCCTCGGCGAGCGTCCTGCCCACAGCCGCCATCCCGCCCTTGACGAGCATCTCCTCGACGGCGATCTCCGACATGCCGTGGTGCAGAGTGTCGAGGACGTCCACCAGCGCCGGACGGACCGCCAGCTCTGCCATGCGGTGCCCCGCCATCTGGTATGGGGAGATGATGCGATTGGCGCCCGCGAGCTCGAGGCGGCGGATCGATTCCGGACGGCCGGCACGGGAGATCAGGTAGAGGTCGGGCTTGAGCGCGCGGGCGGCCAGAGTGATGTAGACGGCGCGTTCGTCGGAGTCGACGGCGGAGATGAGACCGCGCGCCCGTTCGATGCCGGCGAGCTTGAGGATCTCCTCGCTGGAAGCATCGCCTTCGACATGCAGCCGGTCCTCGTTGCGCAGTCTCACCAGCGCCTCCTCCGTCTGGTCGATGACCGCATAAAGGATCTTGTGCTCCTCGAACTCGGCGACGATCTGCGTCCCGATGCGGCCGTAGCCGCAGATGATGAAGTGATCCCGCAGCCGGTTCAGCGCTCGCTCCAACTGCCGCTCCCTCCTGTAGTTCACGAAGGTGTTGTCGGTGAGCGTCTCGGCGAAAACGCCGAAGCCGTAGAGCATCGTACCCACGCCCACGACGATCAGGGTCGAGGTGAACAGGCGGCCCGTAGTCGAAAGGGGATGCAGCTCGCTGTAGCCGACGGTGCTGATCGTGATGATCGTCATGTAGAACGAGTCGAGCAGGTTCCAACCCTCGATCACGCTGTAACCCGCGATGCCGTAGGCGATCACCACTCCCAGCAGCACCGCAGGCAGCCGAAAGCGAAGCAGCGGGTGAGGAAGGCGCTTCGTCAACTCTTCCGGCGCTGCCGCTCCAGCTTCGCCACCGGATCTGCTGCTAGCCGCCTCCGCCTGGACCTTCCAGCCCAGGACTGGTCATCTTGCCGAGGTCGAGCACCTTGTTGAGCGCGGCCTCGGAAACCCCGCGCGCACGGGCCAGCTCGCGGATCGAACGCCCGGTGCGGATCGACTCCTTGGCGATCTTGGCGGCTTCGTCGTAGCCGATGACCGGGTTGAGCGCGGTCGCGAGCATCGGGCTGCGCTCCACCAGCTCTGGGCCACGTTCGGTCGCCTTCAGCCCTTCCACGCATCGCTCGCGGAAGTTCCGAGCCGTCGCCGCCAGCAGCGTGATCGACTCGAGGCCCGCAACTCCGGCGACGGGCATCATGACGTTGAGCTCGAAAAGGCTGCCGGACTGGCCGCACATGGTGACCGTGAGGTCGTTGCCGAGGACGCGAGCCACCACCATCGTCATCGACTCGACGATCACCGGGTTCACCTTGCCGGGCATGATGCTGGACCCTGGCTGGGTCTCGGGCAGGCGAAGCTCGCCGAGGCCCGCGACCGGTCCGGTGCCCATGAGCCGGATGTCGGAACCGATCTTCCAGTGGCTCACGGCGATCGTGCGCAGCGTGCCGTGGGCCGCGACCAGCGCGTCCAGCGTCGCCTGCGCGTGGAAATGGTTGCTCGTTTCGTGGATCGCAAGTGGGTGCGGCCGGTCTTGACCACCGGCCAGAACTCCTTGCTCTTGCCTTCCAACGCCTTCTGCAGCCCGCGCAGCGCGGGGATCAGCTCATCGGCGATCGCGACCGCCCACGAGAGCTGGATCGCTGTCGGGATGACATCGTTCGAGGACTGGCACAGGTTGACGTGGTCGTTGGGGTGGATGAGCCTGGACCCGCGCTCACCGCCCAGGATCTCGGTCGCGCGGTTCGCGATGACCTCGTTGGCGTTGGTGTTGGTCGACGTGGCGGAGCCGGTCTGGTAGACGTCGATCGGGAACTGTGTGTCGAGCTTGCCGTCGACGACCTCCTGTGCCGCCCTGGCGATCGCGCGCATCCGTCGCTGCGACAGGAGCCCGAGCTCGCCGTTGGTCTGTGCGGCTGATTTCTTGACCAGGCCGAGGGCGCGGATGAACCGCCGAGGGAAAGCCTGGCCGGAGATCGGGAAGTTGAGGACCGCGCGCTGGGTGGACGCTCCGTAGTAGGCATCGGCCGGCACCTCCACCTCGCCCATGGAGTCGCGCTCGATACGCACTTCCTTGCTTACGCCCACCGCACGGATTGTAAGTTTTGCTGGATATGCGACTGGCTGCGGTCGACATCGGGAGCAACACGGTCCACGTGCTGGTGGCTGACGTCGTGCGGAACAGGCTCGTGGAGGTCGCCCACTACGTGGAGATGCCTGAGCTCGGCGCGCGCGTCTCTCGAACCGGCTCGATCGGCACCCGGGGTCGCTTCGCGATCCGCGCCCTGCGTGGCGTCATCGCCCAGGCCCGCAAGCACGGCTACGAGAGGCTCATTGCCGCCGCCACCGAGGCCGTTCGTGAAGCCAGGGACGGCGAGACCTTTGTGCGCCAGGCCGGCGAGGCAATCGGCGCGCCGGTGCACATAATCACGGCCAGGCGCGAGGCGGAGCTGAGCTTTCTTGGCGTCGCGAGCTACCACGCGGCCCGGCGCGAATGGGCGATGATCGACCTTGGCGGCGGCTCCACCGAGGTCGTGGTCGCTCGGGGGCGGCAGCTGCTTCGGTCGGCCGCGCTGCCGATCGGCTCGGGCGTCCTCGCCGGCACCTACCTCTCTGATCCGCCACGCCCCGAGGAGCGCGCCCGGGTGCGCCGGGCCGCTCTTCGCGAGCTGCCCAAGGCGCCCGACGGCGATGTCGAGCGCCTGGTGGCGACGGGCGGTACGGCCTCGAACCTCCCGATCGTGCTGTCGCGTCACCATCCGCCGACTGTGCTCACCACGGCGGACCTGCTCACCTGCGAGGCGCGCCTCGACGCCGGCAGGGCCGTCGTGGTGGGGAGAAAGGTGGGGCTGGAGGTGAACCGGGTCAAGGCCATGCGGGCCGGGGTCGAGGCCCTGCTGCTCGTCCTCGACTGGTACGGCCTCGCCGTGCTCCAGATCAGCCACGAGGGCCTCAGGCACGGAATGCTTCTCGCATACCTTCAGCGAGGAGAGGAATGGTGGCGCGATGCGTAGGATGAGTTTCATGCCGGCAACCACCGACCAGGGCGCGACGCTGAGAAAGGCGCTGGCGCTCACCTGCGTCATCCTGGCCGTCGAGCTCGCCGGCGGCGTGATTTCGCACTCCCTTGCGCTTCTGTCCGACGCGGGCCACGTGTTCACGGACGTGTTCGCGCTCGGCCTCGCCTGGTTCGCTGTGGAGCAGGCCAGGCGGCCCGCCGACCGGCGCCGCAGCTATGGCTACCAGCGGGTCAGCATCCTCGCAGCGCTCGTCAACTCGGTGGCCCTGATCGTCATCGTGATCGCCATCGCGATCGAGGCTGTGCGGCGGCTCGCCAACCCGGAGCCGGTGCAGGGCGCGGTCGTCATCGTCGCCGCGCTGGTTGGAATCGCCATCAACGCCTATGTCGTGCTGGGCCTGCGCGGCCACGGCAGGAACCTGAACCTTCGCGCCGCGCTGCTCCATGTCTCCGGCGACATCGGGGCATCCGCCGGCGTGGTCGTGGCCGGCGCTGTCATCCTGCTCACCCACTGGCTGTATATCGACCCGATCCTCTCGCTCGGCATCGCCGCGCTGATCGCGTTCGGCGCCTGGAGGATCGTGCGCGAGACGGTCAACCTGCTGCTCGAGGGCACTCCGCCCGAGATCAACCTTGCCGATGTCGCGACCGAGATCAAGGCCACGCAACATGTAACCGGGATGCACGACCTGCACGTCTGGGCGCTCTCGTCAGAGGCGATGGCGTTGTCGGTTCACGTGGTCCTGGAGGAGTGCCCGCTGGGCGACGCCGAGCATGTGGTTCGTGATCTGGAGACCCGGCTGTGCGACCGGTTCGACATCGGGCACACGACGATCCAGGTCGAGAGCTGCCACCCATGCGGCGAGATCCATCACGGCTCCGGCGAGCACAACCACCCGCACGAGCATTTGGTGCTGAAGAGCTCGACGGTCAGCTCGTCGACCCGGCCGGCAGCGCCTCCTCCTGCTGCAGGATCCTCCTCGCCAGGGCGATAGCCGCCGCATAGGTCGAGTCCATGCCTCGGTAGCTGAGGCCCCGCGCGCCCAGCGTTCGCGCCTGCGTGTAGGGCGTGTCGGATGCGTAGAAGACGATGCCCAGGTCGAAGCCCGCCCTGGCCATGTTCACGCTCTCACCCAGCGGATAGCGGTCGGGCTGCGTGACCTCGTAGCACGCATCGAGGTACGGGCCAGCCTCCATCTCCACGACCGTGTACCGGCCCTGGTAGTACATGTCGAGGTAGTCGCGGTTCTGCAGGAACGTGCCGCGCACGGTCACGGCGCGCTGGTTGTCCAGCGCGGAGCCGTAGACAAGGTTGGGCTGGACGTCGTCCGCCGCGATGGCGTTGTCGAGCCAGTAGGTGTTCCCCGAATGCTCGTTGTACACCGCGTTGGGGATCATCACGTCGCCCACCTCCGCGTTGAGGGTGGCCGCCTTGCCGAGCACGTAGACGCCCGCCACCCACGCGCCGTGCTCGGCGACCTGCCGCAGGATGTGGTACGCGGCGAGGCCGAGCGGATAGTCGACGTTGACGATGCACGCGCCGGACGCACGGAGACGCTTCTCGTCGACGGGCCCGACCCGAGGATCGATCGCGGACGGGTCCAGCTGCGCGATCTTGAACACCTGCGCCGCCGAGTCGACACCGGTGCCCCTGGCCGGAACGTGGCGGATGCCGTTGGCCAGCTCCATCTCGGCCCGGCGGCTGCGCAGCCCGCTGCGTTCGGGATGCAGGTCGAAGAGCTGTCGCGCGCCGTAGTACAGCCAGTTGTATCGCGAGGCGCGGCTGTGGCCCGCCTCGAGCTTCCGCCGCTCTGCATCGAGCTCCGGATCGTTGGTGCGAACGAACTCGAGGATGTCGTTCTCGAACTGCCTTGCGACGCCGGTGAGGACGTTGACCAGGCTGTGGGTGTTCGAGGACACGAAATAGATCGGCGCCTCGCGTATGTCCATCTCGTCCATCGCCGCCGCGATGGGCTGCCACCAGCGGCTGGCGTTGCGCGCGTAACCCAGATGGCTGCCGCCGATGAGGCGGATGACGATCCGGCACTCTTCGCGCTTGATTCTGGCCAGCGTCTCGTCGAAGTCGTCGCCCCAGGTCAGGTGCAGGCGGCGCCAGTCCTCGTCGCCGGCGCCGACCGCCGATCGCGCGTCCTCGTCGTTGAGCGGCACGTCCTCCAGCAGGCGGTGCATCTTGTTCCACTCGACCTGAAAGGCGACGAGCGTGGGGACCAGGTCGTCGATGTCCGACGGCGAGGCGATGAGGACGGCGAGCGTGTCGCCTTGCTCGTACCACCTGCGCCGGCGGGCGGGCGCCTTGACCGCCTGCCAGCTGAGGATGTCCGCGCCGAACACCGCCCGGAAGCCCTGCGGGCTCTGGCCCATCACCACTCGCCGGCTGCGCACGATCGCGCTTGGGAGGCGCCGGATGGCATACAGGAGCGCGCCCATGTCGGCCTGCGGCTCGGCGGCCAGCGGGTGGAGCACCGAACCCATGGCGAGGTGCGCGTGGACGAGCGAGTCGATCTTGATATCGCCCGAGCTCGCCAGCATGGTGGTGTAGGTGCGGACGTAGAGCTCGACCGCCTGTTTCCCGGTCCAACCAGCTCGCGCGGGCGACTCCATGGCGTGAGTTTAGAGCGCCACGTCTGGGGGCCCCGCGACGCAGTCAGGGGTGGGTTTTACAAAAGCTTTACGGCCGCGGGTGGAAATGCGGTGGCGCTTCGATGTGTAGTTAGGCGGTGATCAAAAGCATCGCCACGGTCCGCCACCTTCGAGTCGTCGGTCTTGCGTCCGGCGCGGTCGCCGTCGCCGCCGGGGCGGTGTGGATCACCGCGTCCGCGGCCGGCCTCAATGTCGGCTTTGTCTCCTCCACGTCCCCCTTCTCGCAGCCAGCCGGCGTGACCGCGGCGGGCGCCGATCAGCAGGCGGGAAAGGCCTCGGCTGCCTGCACCGATTTCGTGTCGCATTTCGCGTCGGACCTGGGCACGAGCCAGAGCAAGGTCGACGCGGCGTTTCAGAAGGCCGTCGGGCAGACGCTGGACGACGAGGTCAAGAACGGTGACATCACCCAGGCCCAGGCGGACGCGATCAAGAAGAAGGTTGCAGGCCAGGCGCCGTGCGCACTCCTCCCGACGAGCAAAGCCCCGCGGTCAGATCTCGGCGCTTACAAGCAGGCCCTGCTCAGCGCGGCGGCATCGGCGCTCGGGATCACCGACCAGCAGCTGAAGGCCGACCTCGCGCAGGGCATGACGCTCTCGCAGATCGCTGCGGCCCAGAACCCGCCCGTGACCGAGGCGCAGTTCCGCGCGCGGTTGATCGCGAAGCTGACACCGCTCCTGGATGCGGCGGTTGCCAACAAGCAGCTCACCCAGGCGCAGGAGCAGGCGATCATCCACCAGCTGCAGACCGGTCCCATCCCGTACTGGAACAAGCCCACGCCCGCGACCAGGAAACCGGCGACTGCAAGCCCGAGCCCGACGACCTAGCGCCTAGGTTCCAGGTCCTTCCTCGGGCGGGGCGCCGAGCTTGCGCATGAGCTCCTCCAGGAGTTGACGCGTCTCGGGATCCGACATCAAGCGCTGCTGCATCTCTTCCGCCGAGCGGCGGATCTCAGGATCGGACATGAGGCGCTCCGACATGGCCTCGAAGCGGGTGGCCATGTCCTTCATCGACGCTTCCTGCGCCACCTGGATGAGGATGGGCTGGCTGGCCGCGGCGACCACCGCCTCCGCCTGCACCCGCACCATCTCGATGCCCTTGCAGCCGAGGCATTCGCCCTTGAGCCCACAGTGGCACAGCTGCGGTCGCAGGCGATCGAGCGCTGCGTGCAGCTCGGACATGTCGGCAGGGCCGGCCATGCCTTCAGGTTACGCGGGCTTCTTCCTTCCCGCGTACATGGACTCGATCTGCGATTGGTAGTGGTCCTGGACGACCTTCCGTTTGACGTCGAGCTTGAGCGAGAGCTCGCCTTTGGCTTCCGAGAAATCCTCTGGCAGCAGCGTGAAGTACCGCATGGTCTCCCAGTTGCCGCGGCCGGCGTTGACGCCATCCACGAGCTTCTGGACGTGTGCCCTCAGACCGGTTTCGTCAAGGCCCTCCTTGCGCGCCCCGTCCCAGTCGGGAACGATCAGGGCCGTCACGTAAGGCTTGCCTTCGCCGATCACCACCGCCCGCTCGACCAGGTGGTCGCGCATCAGCTCGAACTCGAGCGGCTGCGGCGCGACGTACTTGCCGACGGCGGTCTTGAACAGCGCCTTCTTCCGGTCGGTGATCTTGAGGAAACCATCCGCGTCGATCTCGCCGATGTCGCCAGAATAGACCCAGCCGTCCCTGATCATGTCGGCGGTGGCCGCGAGGTTGTTGTGGTAGCCGGCCATGTTGCCCGGACTCTTGATCAGGATCTCGCCGTCTTCGGCGATTTTCAGCTCGACGCCGGGAAACGGCTTGCCCACGGTCAGGAAGCGATGTTGGGCCAGGGTGTTCGAGCACGCGCCCGACGAGACCTCGGTCATGCCCCAGCCGTTCAGGATCGGCACTCCGATGGCCCAGAAGAACTCCTCGATCTCCTGCGCGAGGGCGGCGCCTCCGCTGATGAAGAAGCGCAGGCGGCCTCCCGTCAGGCGCCGGCGGAGAGCCCCGAGCACCAGGCGGTCCGCGAGAGCGTGCTGCCACTGGAGCATCGGTCCGGGGTGGTGCTCGTGGGCGTATCGCATGCCGACCCCGATCGCCCAGTCGAAGATCGCCCGCCGCACAGCCGGCGACTCGCGGACGCGCGCCATGACCGCGGCATGCATCTTCTCGTACACCCGAGGCACCGAATTCATCACAGTCGGCTGGACCTCACCCAGCTCCTCCGCCAGGTGATCGGTTCCGCGCGAGATCCAGACCTGGCCGCCGAAGAGCATCCCGATGAAGAGGCCGTTGATGCGCTCGAACACATGCGAGTAGGGAAGAAACGAGAGGGTCGAGTCGTCGGGACCCAGCGGGAACACCTGGAGGATGGCGCGCGAGATGTCGACGAGGTTGCGATGCGCCAGCTCGGCTCCCTTCGGTTCGCCCGTCGTGCCGGAGGTGTAGACGATGGTGCAGACGTCGTCCGGCCGGATCTTCTCGAGCCTGGTTACGACATCCCCGATGCGTTTGGGATCCTGCGTCACCCACTGCGCGACCTCGGCGTCCATCCGCGCGATGCGCCGAAGTTGGGCCGTGGTGGTGAGCATGCCGGCCAGCTTCTCGCCCGAAGCGATCGCCAGCACAGCGCCGCTGTCGGCGGCAATCTTCCGCGCCAGCTCGGGCGGGCTGCTCGGGTAGATGGGCACGGTGATCGCGCCCACGGCCTGGATCGCGATGTCGCAGTAGATCCACTCGACACGGTTCTCAGCCATGAGGACGACCGCGTCTCCAGGCTCGAGCCCGGCTTCCACGAGCGCCGACGCGACCGACAGCACCCGGCGCCTCATGTCGGCCCACGTGGCGACGGCCCAGGGTGCTTCGCCGCTTCGGTAATGGACGAGCGTGCGGTCGCCGAGCCGCGCGGCCTGCCTGAAGAAGACGCCGACCGTGGTCCGGTCGGCGATCGCGTCTGGCTTCACCAAGACAGATTCTTCAGCGGGAGGGAGAGCAGCGGCGCGTGCCCGGCCCCTAGGCCGGGTCGGCTTTGCCGACGCCGCGATGAGAGGGAATCGACAGGTTTCCTCTCATTATTTGACCGCCTTGATCGACAGCGTGAGCGTGCCCGAGGGAACGCTGACGGTGATTCGGTCGCCCTTTTTCTTGCCCACGAGCGCGCGGCCGACCGGCGAGTCGACCGAGATGCGGCCGGCGGAAGGATCGCTTTCGACCGCTCCCACCAGGTGGTACGTCTCGGCGTGGCCGTCGGAGTCGACCACGTCGATCGTCGAACCCGGACCGGCGACGCTCGAGTGCGACTCCTTGATGATCTGGGCTCGCCCGATCATCTCCTGCAGCTCATATATGCGGCTGTCGAGGAGGCCGACCTCCTCCTTCGCCTGCTCGTATTCAGGGTTGTCCTCGATGTCGCCCGGCTGGAACGCCTCTTTCAGGCGCTCGCCGGCCTCGGCGCGCCGCTGCAGCGCGACCTCGAGATCGCGCTTGAGCTTTTCGAGCCCCTCGGGCGTGAGCAATACAGGTTCTGTTAGATCCATCCCCGATTTGAAATCATAAGCCCCGTATGGACCCCTCCGATTTGAGGGCCGGGCTCGCGGAGCGGCTGGCGAGCGGTGAGCCCATCGACGCCGAGACCTTCAACGCGGCGTGCTTCATGCTCTCGCGCGCGCTGGAGGAGTTCGCGTTCTCGGTGCCGGAAGCCGCTCCGTTGGTGCGGCGGCTGCTGCGCGTGGCAGGCCGCGTGGTCATCGACACCGGGCTGCCCGACTCGTCGCCTGAGACGTGGTCCAACACGCGAGAGATGGCCCTGCAGTGGATGGACGAGGCGCTGCGCGACCTGGGCTACGAGGTCAGTCCGAAGCTCGCCTGACCCGGTTCTCTACGCCATGTCCCCTGTTCCCGATCGTATGTGGCCACGTGGGTCCCGAACAACCGGACGTTCGGCCCATCCGGCGGGACGCCGGTCCCGGGAAGTGAGCGGCTGTCTCTAGTTGATCAGTCGGGCGGCCGGCGGGGCGGGGGAGTAGTTGGGGTTGAAGTCGATGCCGGCCTGGCCGCCACCCGCCACCTTGGCCGTGTAGCAGATCACCTGGCCCGCCAGCGGCGAGCGGTCGCCACCACTGATCGTCCAGTTGGCGCCCGGCGTGTAGATGGTGCCTATGTATTGGGTGGACGCGCCACCGTTCATAGTCTCATTGCAGGTGTTGGTCGGCGGCGCGTAGATCACGATCCAGTTGTACTGCTCGCCGGCGAAGACGAATGTCGCTCCTTGTGCGTTCTGGGTCAAGCACGAGCCGTTGGGGAAATAGAACTGGACCGCTCCAGGCGTGATCTTCGCCGTCGCACACGGCGCATTGGGGTCGCCGCCGGAGGTGGGCGACTGCTGACAGTAGTTCTCGTTCGAGACGTCGCCGCCGGTGAACGGCGAGTACTCGAGAGACATCGCCGCGTTCTCCTGCGACAGCAGGTTGGCCGGGGGCGGGCAGTTGCTGAAGCATTGGGGTGCGATCTCGTCGTCAGGCGGCTGGCAGTTCTTGGTACGGGTCTGGGCGTAGCACAGGAAGTTGGGCAGGAGCGAGCTGGACGAGATGGCGCACACCGAGTGCCCCGCGGCGCCGCAGGGGTAGCCGCCGACGCCGCTCTTGAGCACGATGCCCGAGCCGCCATTCGGGTACGGGCCGGTAGGGCTGGCCGGCGGCCCGCCACCGTCCGACCATCCGGGGGCCAGGAAGCGGTTGACGAACGAGAAGCTGTTCTGGTTGCCGTCACAGCCGTTGGGGTTGACGTAGACGTTGTAGTACTGCGCCCCAGGGGCGTTCTGCGTGATGGCCACGTCGATCACCTGGTCTTTGACGTCGGCGGTGGCCACCATCTGGCATTCCGACGGCGCGCTCTCACGTCGGCACCCGGGTCCGGGAATCCAATAGCACGGGTCGGGCGAGAAGCCCGCGCTCCCGTCGTTGAAAGTATCCCAGCGCACCGAGGTCAGCTCTACCCCCCAGTTCCCGGAGCCGAGCCCTCCGTGCTTGATGCCGTAACCTGAGACCACGTTGACGCTCAGCGAGAAGTGTCCCGCGCAGCCGGCGCTGTTCATGTCCCAGAACTGCGGGCTCGCCACCGACGTGGTGCCCGGAGCCAGGTAGTTCTCCTCATCCGGCGCCTTCAGCTCATTGGAGAGCAGGCTGCCGGTGGCATCCGATGTGTAGCCGGCCGTCCATGTGTAGACGCCCGGGTCCAGGAAGGCGCAGCTGGCCGAGCCGCCGCTGAGGTGGAAGGTCCCATACTGGCCCGGATACATTTCCGTCCACGTGCCCCGGTTGAACTGGTTGTAGCCTTGAGCCGCGGTGTAGTACCCGATCGATGGGGCAAGGTAGCCGGGATCGGGCAGCGTAGGCGCCGGAACCACCGGCCCGCCGAGCGTGTCACCCGGAGCGCATGCGCCCGCCGGATGGATTGGCGGTGGCGGACCATTGGGATCGTAAGGAACGAAGCCCGGGGTGGCGTTGTAGCAGAAGTACTGCGCATCACTGCAGTTGGACCCCGCCGCGCCATAGCAGTTGCCAGCCTCGTGCAGGTTGGCGTCAATGCAGGCGGTTCCGTTGCTGTAAACGTCGCCGAGCACCGTCAGCTGGGCGGATCCTGTGAGGTTCATCGCGCACTTGTCTGTGCTCAGCGTCAGCAGCGCCGGCGTCTGCCGCTGGTTGCCGACGATTGCGGTGGCGGTGGCGGTGATCAAGGCGCTGGTCGGGCCTCCGAAGATCTGCATGAAGGCCAGCGGCAGCTGGTGTTCGGTGTAGAACACGAATTGATAGCCGTTGAACTGCGTGTTCGTGGCCGTGATCGTGAGCGTCAGGTTGCCGGGATACGTGACGAAGTCCGTGTCCTGCTGCAGGTTGGAGTTGGGCCCGACGAACGTGGTCGTGATCGTGTCGGAATTGGGCCCGGCGTACTGATGTAGATCGTCCTGGAACAGCTGCTTCGACTGGGGCAGCGTGCTGCCGTAGAGATCCGCGTAGTTCTCGTACCAGTCACCCGCCGCCAGCGCCGCGGCGTCAACCGCGGCCTGCAGGTCGCGCCGATCGACGTAGGCCCGGCCCGAGTCGATGGCCAGTCCGAGCATGGCAAAGAGGACGAGCAGCAACAGCGCGATCAGGACGATCGCCTGGCCCTTTTGGGCTCGGCGCCGCTGGGACCTAGTTCGAGTATTCGGCGCGATAAACCGCATAAGCAGTGATGACGATCTTGTTGCCGACAACTTGCTGGATCAAAGGAGTGAGCGGCTGGAAGTTGAACCAGAGCGTCACCTTGAGCGGCTGGTTGCCATCTGCGGCCACCGCGTCGTTGCAGCCGGCCGGAGGCGGGTTCAACGGCAGCTGGCCGCGTGGAGCGTTAGGTATGCCGTTGCCGTCCACGCTGGGATCGGTGATGAAGATCCAACCCGTGTTGGACGGCGGCAGCTGCGACGAGCCGGCGGGGTTGCCGCCGTTGGGGATGGGGCCGTTGGGGCATGGGTTGGCCAGGACCTCGGTCACCGCGTGGGCCTGGACCGCCGCCTGCACGTCCGAGTTCTTCGGCCAGTTGTGGGAGCTTCCGTTCGGATCGATGAAGTAGGAGGCGCGAACGGCCACGCGAGCGCCTTCGTTGGCCGCCTGCTGCAGGGTGATGTAGAAGTACAGCCCGCGGCCGAAGTCGATGATCCCGAACGTCAGCAGGAGGATGACCGGCGCGATCAACGCGAACTCGGTCATGCCCTGCGACCGCTCGCTGCGCGTCCAGCGCTTGACGCTGTCGATCGACCGCGAGGCGCTCTCGGCAAGACGGCTCAGCGGTTTCCTCATGGCTTTCCCTGGATGGTGAAGTGCTCGTTGTAGGCCATGTTGATGCCGTTGCCGAAAAGGCCCTGGATCAGCGGCGTGATGAGCTTGAAGTTCATCAGAATGGAGACGTTGATGTCGCCCAGGCGCCACGAGTTGTCGACCGGATGATTCGGCATGGATCCTGTCTGGGCCCCACCGCCAGGCTGCGTGTAGCAGATGTAGACGTTGACGGCCTGCGGCGTCGCCGGGAAGGCTGAGGCCGGATAGGGCCTGTTGTTGAATGAATTCGCGTCCGTCGGCACCAGGCAGCCTCCCGATCCCACGAACGTGCCGGTGAGGCCGGAGCCGGAAAGCCCGGAGTTGACAGCGTCCATCACGTCGGCGTCGTCCAGGAAGAGATTTGCGCGCGCCGACGTGTTGAACCACGCGCCGTGACGTGCGCCTTCGCGAGCCGCGCCCTGGAGGTTCACAGCGAAGTAGAACGCACGCGACAGGTCGAGCAGTCCCATCATCAGGAGGAGCAGGACGATCGAGGAGATGGCGAACTCCACCAGCGACTGGCCGCGCTGGCGCCGCCTTGCACTGGGCCTACTCTTCAGCGGCACAGGTGAATTGAACCTGATCGGACTCCCGGTTGCATGCACTAAGCGAATAACGAAGCAACCGGCGTTTCCGTGCTAACTATCTGCCGGCGGCGGTTCGACACCTTGCGGCGAAGGCGCATGCGCCGGGCTTCCAGGGCGCCCGCTTCATCCGGAATCCTTGCCTGGGCGGCCTCCACGACCGCAAGCGCGAGCTGAGGATCCCGGCGCCGCCATTCGAGCAGCCTGGCCCGCGCGACGGGCAGCCTGATGTCGGTGTCGACCCGCGACTCGAGCCAGCCGAGCAGCTGCTCGGCGCCGCTCACCGACGCCGGCTTTCGCGCCAGGCGGCGTGCCATGAGGAGGCCTGCCGTCGCCGCAGACTCCCCTTTGGCGAATCCCGCCGCGTTACGAAGCGCGCGCCAGCCGTCCGCTCGCGCGCCGCGGCGAAGCCGGTGCCGGCCGAGAGCCAGCCAGTCGGAGGCATCCATGCCGGCGTCGCCGCCCTGGAGCCTGGACAACAGGCGCGAGTGGAGGTGGACCAGGCTGATGACGTCCAGGCGGTTGTGCTCCAGGATCGCCTCCAGGTTCTCGCTCGAACCGTGGCGCAGGAAGGCGAAGTACGCGTCGGGAACGAGCGCGCTCGCGATGGGATCGTCGCGCTCATACCCGAGCAGCCGCTCCTCGACCGTCCGCAGCGTGCAGTTCTCCAGCCGGTGCCGGTAAAGGGCGCGGACCAGCGTGAGCAGGTCGACGTGCGCCGCGAAGCTGAGCTCCCCAGGCATCCTGGCCATGACCCAGCGGGTTCTCAGCACGGGAAGGTCGAAGGAACCGCCGTTGAAGCTCGCCAACCCCACTGCCGGCGCCAGCTCGTCCCGCAGCCGGTGCAGGAAAGCGGCCTCGAGCCCGGGTTGCGGCAGGAAGAGCTGCGCCAGCCGCAGGCCGCAGTCGATCGGGAGCGCGACCGCCGCCGCGAACACATAGGTCCCCGCCCCGCCACCGAGCCCCGTGGTCTCGGTGTCGAGGTAGGCGACGGGTCCCGGGTTCGGGTCGAGAGCCGGCAGTGGGATCACGTCTTCGCGGAGCCACGCATCTCCGAAAGGTGTCGGCACGACCTCGAACCCGCGTGGCGGCGCGACCTCCGTGTACGGCCGCGCCGGCGGCGGCGGTCCGCCTAGACGGGCAAGGCGCGATCTGAGGTGGCTGACAGCAGTCGCAGGCATGCGTTCTTGGCTCCTTCGACCAGGTGAAGCGGACCGATGCACGACGGACAGCCGGCCAGGCAGGGGCATTCGCGCACCAGGTCGGCGGCGTGATCGAGCAGGTCGCGGTGGAGCTCGTACATGCGCTGCGCGTAGCCGACGCCGCCGGGGTAGATCTCGTAGACGGTCACGGTCGGCAGGCGCGTGGTGGCTGAGCGAACCTCGGCGACCGCGCCCAGGTCGCGCGGGTCGCACATCAAGCGGATGCTGGCGACGTGGCGCAGCGAATGCGCCATGCCCTGCAGCCCTGCCTCGAGTGTCTCACGGCCGAGAGCCGCCCACAGGTCGTCGTCGATCGTGATCCAGTAGCCCGTCGTGTGCAGCGTCTGCTCGGGCAGGTGGATGGGTCCCGAGCCGATGTTCTCGTGCGTGTGGAACCGGATCTTCTTGAACATGCTCGCAAGGGACGTGATCTTCACCTCGCCGTGGCTTCGCGTGATCGCGTCTCCATCCGGACCCGCGAAGGTGTCGAGCACCTGCACCGTCACCGACGCGAGCGCGTCGGTGTAGTAATCGACGTCGACCGGATGGACGTAGGCCTTCTTCTCGTCCCATTCGAGGCGGTCGACGTGGAACTGCGCGCCCTCGTGCAGGTAGACGGCCTCCTCATGCAGGAGCACAGGTGCTGAGAACTGGTCCATCTCGCCGATCACCGAGGGCCTCGGCTGCGAGGTGTCGATGATGACGACGTTGTCGGCGGCGATGCGCCGCAGATGGACCTCTTCGGCGGGAAACGCCTGGCGGCTCCAGAACCACCGGCCGGCGGACCGCGTCGCCGAACCGTCCTCTTCGAAGAGGCGTAAAAGGTCGGACACGTCGGTACGTCCGAGCCGCTCCTCGGCCTCGAAGGGCAGCTCGAAAAGGCCGGCCTGGAGATGCCCGGAGAGCAGCAGCAGGTTGTCCGGGTCGATCAGCCCTTCTTCCGGGTCGGTGCTCAGGAAGTACTCGGGGTGGCGGACGATGAACTGGTCGAGCGGCGAGCTCGACGCCACGAACACGCCCACCGACCCGGAGCGGCGCCCGGCCCGGCCCAGCTGCTGCCAGGTCGAGGCGATGGTGCCGGGGTACCCGACGAGAACGGCAGCCTGCAGGCTGCCGATGTCGATGCCCAGCTCGAGCGCGTTGGTGCTGACGACCGCCGTGATCTGTCCGTCGCGCAGCCCGGCCTCGATCTCGCGCCGGTGAAGAGGCAGGTAGCCCGCGCGGTATCCGCGCACCCGCTGCGAGGCGTCGAGGCGAGGCGCGAGGTCCTGGCGCAGGTAGCTCAGCATCACCTCGACCTGGAGCCGGCTGCGGCAGAACAGGATCGTCTGAACGCCCGAGCGAATCCACGGCGCTGCAATGCGTCGGGCCTCGAGCATCGAGCTGCGCCGGATGCCCATCTCGCGACTGATCAGGGGCGGGTTGTAGAAGACGAGCCGCCGCTCGCCCCGCGGCGCGCCGCTGTGCTCGATGAGCGCGATGTTGTCCTCTTCGAGCAGCTTCTTCGCGAGGTCGAGTGGGTTGGCGATCGTCGCCGACGCGCAGATGAACGTCGGGCTGGACCCGTAGAAGGCGCATATGCGTTTCAACCTGCGGATGACATTGGCCACCTGGCTGCCGAAAAGACCTCGATATGTATGCAGCTCATCGATGACGACGAACTCGAGGCTCGAGAACAGGCGGCGCCACCGGGTGTGATGAGGAAGGATGCCGGTGTGCAGCATGTCCGGGTTCGTCATCACGACGTGGCCCGCCTCGCGGATCGCCGTGCGTCGCCCGGGTGCGGTGTCGCCGTCGTACGTGTCGACGCGCACATCGACGGGGAGCCCGTGCTTCAACGCGCTCAGCTCGGCGAGCTGGTCCTGGGCAAGTGCCTTGGTCGGGTATACGTAGAGCGCTCGGCGCTCGGGGTTCTCGAGCAGGCGCTGGAGGACCGGCAGGTTGTAGCAGAGGGTCTTGCCGCTCGCGGTTGGCGTAACCACGACGAGGTGGCGCCCGTTGCGAACGTGGTGGTAGGCATCGGCCTGGTGGGTGTACAGGCGTGAGATGCCGCGTGCGGCAAGCGCCGCAGCGAGCTCGGGGCGCATCTCGGGAGGCAGGGGAACAAACTGGGCCGCTGCACCGGGAATGACGTGGTCCAGGGTTATGTCTCCCGGGAAGTCGGCTGGCATGAACGCTGGAAAGCTGGGCACCACGCGCCAGGGAGGTTAAACGAACATTCGTTCGGAGTCAAGAGAAGAAGAGGAAGCCGTGGAGAGCGCTCCTGAATACCGCCCCGGCTCGGAGGCCGACTTCGAGCGTCTCTACAGAAACTCGTACAGGCGGATCCTGGGGACGCTCATCACCATGCTGCGCGACCGGGCGGCCGCCGAGGACTGCACCCAGGACGCCTTCGAGCGGGCTTTCAAGGCCTGGAAGTCCTGGCGCCCGGATGCGCCCGCGGAAGCGTGGCTGCACCGCATCGCGATCAACGTGGCCATCAGCGGCCAGCGGCGGGAGCGGCTCCAGGAGGTCGGCGCGATGCTCCGCCGCACCGGGAGACCGACCCCCCCGGCCGATCCCGCCACCCTGGCAGAGCGATCCGACCTCGTGGCCGCCCTGCGCAAGCTGCCACCGAAGCAGGCGGCCGTGATCGTGCTCCGTCACTTTCACGGATACACGAATCGGGAGATCGCGATCGCGCTGGGCGTGCCCGAACGGACGGTCGCCTCGCGCCTGGCCGCGGCCCGAAGCCGGCTCCAGCCGCTCCTCGAGGGCAGCAAATCGGCCCAAAAGAAAAATGGGTAATCCGGCCGCCGACTTGGTTTCTTCTTGCCAATGAACGGATCAGGCGACTTCGAACGTGAGCTGGAGCGGGAGCTGCATCGGATCCTGGATCCGATCGCGGCCGCGCCCATCCCGCTTCGGAGAGCCCCGAATTCTGGAGGGATCATGAAGAGACTCTTGGGAGGCGCTGGAGCCGCGCTTGGCCTGAAGATCGTGACCGGCATCGCGGTAGCCGCCGCAGCGGCCGTCGTCGCCGGAGCCGCGACCGAGGTTGCGGTCACGGGAAGCCCGAACCCGACGGTTTGGGGGCAGCAGGTCAAGGCGACCGTGGCGACATGCAAGGACACGTTGCGAGCGTCCGGCACGCGCGGCATCGGCCCATGCGTGAGTGCGTTCGCCAAGCAGCATGGTGACACGGTGAGCGACAGCCACCAGTCCAGCAAGGCCCGTGACAACAACGGCAAGGACAATGGCAAGGGCAAGGGCAAGAGCGGCAGCCACAAGCCGACGACCACCGGCAAACCCGCCGGCGCCGGCACCGAGTCAGGGTCCTCGATGCTCACGTTCGCGTAACCCTTAGGGACGGTTAGTTAGAACCCTTCCTCTCGTGGGCCGGGCCGAAAGGTTCGGCCCCAACCTTTTAATGGGATAGGAGTCTCTTCAGAGCACAACGACGATCGGTGCTGTTACGGGCTGTTCAGCCGCCGACGGTGACGACCACGTTGCCCTTCTTGTGGCCCAGGTCGACGTATCGGTGCGCCTCGACGATGTCCTCCAGCCGATAGGTCCGGTCGATGACAGGACGGAACTCGCCCGCCTCCGCCAGCTCTTTGAGCGTGAGCAGGTCTGACTGCAGGGTCTTGGGCGAGCCGTCGTCGATCGACATCCGCACTCCGTTCGGTGCGAGTGCCGCGGCGCTGTTCGCCAGCGCCTGAGCGCTCTTGCGCCTACCGACAGCGTCGAAGATCACGTCGTAGCGCTCGCCGCTGCGCGTGAAGTCATCGCGCGTGTAGTCGACCACCGTCGCCGCGCCCAACGATCGCACCAGCTCGAGGTTGGCCGTGCTGCACACCCCGGTGACTTCAGCGCCCATGTGCCGGGCAAGCTGCACGGCCGAAGTCCCGATCGCTCCCAACGCGCCGTAGATCAGGTCGCGTTGACCCTTATGGACGTGCAGCCGGCGCAGGCAATCGGAGGCCAGCAGGCCGCCGTAAGGGATCGCCGCGGCCTCCTCGAACGTGAGGTTGCGCGGCTTCAACACAAGTGCTGCGCTCGCCGGCCAGCAAACCTTCTCTGCGTACGTGCCGAAGTGGAGGCCGCCCATGCCAAAAACCTGGTCGCCTTCTTTGAGCGACGTGACGCCCCGGCCGGCACTCTCGACTTCGCCGGCCGCGATCATGCCCAGGATCCCTCGCGGCGCCCTGATGCCGAACAGGAGTCGGATCGTGACCCGGTACAGGCCCCCGATCTTGAGGCCTCTGATGATGCAGTCGCTCGCTGTCACCGCCGTTGCGGCAACGCGGATGCAGACCTGGTTCCGCCGTGGCCGCGGCTCCGGCACATCGCGGAGACGAAGCACCTCGGGAGGTCCGTACGCGGTGCAGACGACTCCTCTCACCCGCGTTCCATACCGGGAAGATCTATGCCACCGGCAACGCTCGCGGTCTCGACTGCATGCATTCGGCCGGCGGGAGTGAATCCGGCCTACTCGCGACGCTGGGTTTCTTTCTTGCGCGCGAACTTCCAGCGCTGCCCGGTGGGGGTGTCGGTGACGGTTACGCCGATCGCTGCCAGCTCGTCCCTCAGGCGGTCGGAAGTCTTGAAATCCTTTGCACCCCTGGCTTTATCCCGCGCTTCGAGGACCGCTGCCGCGCCGGCCGGCAGGTCGCCCTCCGGCGCGCCGCCACCGAGGTCCAAACCCAGCACCTGGTCCCACCTGCGCAGGAGCTCAGCTTTTTGAGCCGCCGGCAGGCCCGAGCGCACAAGCTCCGAAACGAGTGCCATCGCCGCGGGAAGGTCGAGGTCGTCAGCGATCGCGGCGCGGAAGCGATCCTCGAAGGCGTTGGCTTCTTTGCCGCCGGGTGCCGTTTCACCGCTTGCGCTCCAGTCCGCCACCTTCTCCCGCAATTGCCCGAGAGCGCGATCGGCGCCCGCCAGGCCCTCGGCGCTGAAGTTGAGCTTGGTGCGGTACTTCGCCTGCAGCGCGAGATAGCGGAACGCCAGCGGATCGTGTCCCTGCTCGATGAGCTCGGTGATGCGAAAGAAATTGCCCGCCGATTTCGCCATCCTCGAACCCGCGAGCAGCAGCAGCCCGCCGTGCATCCAGTGGTTGACGACGCGATGTCCGGTCACGCCTTCCGATTGCGCGAGCTCGGCTTCGTGATGGGGAAAGACGTTGTCCGCGCCGCCAGTGTGGATGTCGAACGTGTCGCCGAGCAGCGCCATCGACATCGCCGAGCACTCGATGTGCCAGCCGGGGAAGCCCGGGCCCCACGGGCTCGGCCAGACCTGCAGGCGGTGCTCACCAGCCGCCTTCCACAGGGTGAAGTCGCCCGGGTGCCGCTTGCGTGGATCCACCTCGCCGCGCGTACCTACGAGCAGCTTGTCCGTGGTGTTGCGAGACAGGCGTCCGTAGGCCGGAAAGCTCGCGATGTCGAAATACACGGTGCCGTCGACTTCGTATGCGTGGCCCTTCGCGATCAGGATGCTGATGAGCTCGACCATCCGCGGGATGTACGTCGTGGCACGTGGGTTGTGATCAGCCGGGCGGATGTTGACGAGGGCGGCATCCTCTATGAACGCCGTGGTGTAGTAGGCGGCGATCTCCTCGGGCGTCTTGCTCTCGAGGCGGGCTGACACGAGCATCTTGTCCTCGCCGCGATCGAAGGTGTCGTCGGTCAGATGCCCGACGTCGGTGATGTTCATCACCTGCTCGGTGCGGTAGCCGAGGTACTCGAGGCTTCGGCGCAGCAGGTCGGGGAGCATGAACGTGCGCAGGTTGCCGATGTGCACATACCGGTAGACGGTCGGGCCGCACGAGTAGATGCGGACGGTTCCGTCCTCCAGCGGGCGCAGGTCTTCCTTCTGCCTGGTGAGCGTGTTGTACAGACGGACGGTCGCCATGGGATCGAATCTATCGTTGCAGTAATGCGCGCTCACCGGTTGGAAGGCCGGGCGGCCGATGCCGCCGACGTCGAAGGCCGCGTACTTGTCCACGACCTGGGCCCCGATCTGCGCAAAGGCACGGTGCTCACGGCCGCACACCTCGATCGTGTTCGGCGGTCGGGAGAGGTTCACCTGGTCGAGCTGGAGCCCGGCGACCTGCACGAGGACATCGCCGCCAAGAGGCTCGCGGCCGCGCTGGCGGCACCGAACCTCGAACCACAGCCTCCGGTCCAGAGCCAGGTGAGGCTCATCGCCACGCGGCGGGGCCTGGTCCGGGTGCGCTCAGAGCTCGTGGAAGCGATCAACGCCCTCGGCTACATGTCGGTGTTCACGCTCATGGACGGGCAGGCGGTGGCAGAGGGCGAAGAGGTCGCAGGCTGCAAAGTCACGCCGGTTGCGGTGCCCGGGCGCCTGATCGAGGACGCCGAACGCATCGCTCGCGAGCAGGGACCGGTCATCGAGCTGCTTCCATTTCGGCCGCTGCGCACCTTCGTGGTCGTCACGGAGCGTCTCAAGCCGAAGGCGCGCGACCTGTTCCGGGCCGCGGTCACCGGCAAGCTCGGCTGGTATGGCGCCGAGGTGCTCGCGGTGCGCGAGGTCGCCCGCACGTCGGAAGCGGTCGCCGGCGCATACAGCGAAGCGGCCGCGATGGCCGCCGAGCTGGTCCTCTTCGCGGGCGCATCCGCGATCGACCCGCTCGACCCCGCGTATGCCGAGCTGACCAACGCCGGCGGCCGGCTCCTGCAGCTGGGCGCGCCCATGCACCCGGGGAGCATGTTGTGGCTGGGGCGCCTTGGCAACGCGGCCGTCGTCGGCGTCGCTTCGTGTGCGGGGTTTGGCCGCTCGAGCTCCCTCGACCTCCTGCTCCCATTCGTGTTTGCTTACGGCCGGGCGGATGCCAAAGACCTCCTGCGGCTGGGCCACGGCGGACTGATCGAATCCGCGGCCGGCCGGCGCTTTCCTCCTTACTCGTGAACCTCGATGCGGGGCATCGTCAGCTCGGGCCAGCCGGGCAGAGACATCGCGTCGAGGTAGCCGTCGACCGCCGCCACCAGCGGCGCCAGGAGCACGCCTCCATGCCTGGGCAGATAAGGACGCAGGTAGTCCGCCCCGCTCCGCCATTTGTTCACGGCGCCCCTTCGGTTGCGCCGTGAGTAGTGCAGGCAGCCGGCCGCGACCTGGATCATGCCCTTGTAGAAACCGGCGTCCGGTCCTTTGCGGTCCGGCATCCACTCGTGTTCCCAGACCTCGTGCGCGTCCCAGTACCGGCCGCTGTTGAAGAGGTCGATCCCACGCCTCAGACCCGGGGTCATGCGGATAATCGGGTGATGGCGGAGCTGCCTGTCGAGTACTCGCGCGTCAACCTGTCCAGCGACCCCATCTACCGATACCTTCGCATCACGCGTGGAGGACCGGGAGGCGTGCCGGGACAGACGTCGGAACAGGACCTGGTCGACAGCGCATGGCTTCAGCGCCTCCGTCGCATCCACCAGCTGCAGAGCGCCTGGTGGGTGTTCGCGACCGCGGAGCATTCCCGCTTCCAGCACGCGCTGGGCGCTATGCACCTGGCCGGTGAATGGGCCCGTCACCTGCACTCGACCCTTGCCGCCAGCTGCTCCGGCACACCCTCCAGCGCGCTCGTCGAGGAGACCATGCGCATGGCGGGCCTGCTCCATGACGTCGGCCACGGCCCGTTCGGCCACTTCTTCGACGAGAACTATCTCGACACATGGAAGATCGACCACGAGATCATCGGCCGCACGCTGATCACGGGCCCGCTGGCGGAGCTGGTGGCCGGGCTCGGCGCTTCCCCCCATGCCGACTTCGAGCGGGGCGAGAGCATCGATCCGCGGTGGGTCGCGTACCTGATCGCCGCGCCTGATCTCGACGGCTTCGTCGCGCCACCCTGGCTGGCCGCGCTGAAGCCGGCGCTGGTCGGCGCGTACTCGGCGGACAACATGGATTACGTCCCTCGCGATTCCTATATATGTGGTGTCGCGTCCGGCCCGGTAGACGTTCAGCGCATCGTTCACTATTCCTTCATCTCCGAGCGGGGCCTCACCCTCCACACGCATGCCGCCGAAGCGCTCTACATGTTCTTGAGCGCTCGCCTCTACCTGTACAGCCAGGTCTATTTCCACCGCACCGTGCGCCGCATCGATCTGCAGCTGCGCGAGGTGTTCCGTCCGACGGTGGCGCTGCTCCTTGGAGGCAACCCGCTCGAGCGGCTCGATCAGTACTTGATGTTCACCGAATGGGCCCTGCTCTCCGAGGTCAACCGGTGGGCGCTGGGAGAGGGAGACGCGCAGCGGGTTGAGCTGGGAAGGGCCTGGGCCGACGTCGTCGCCCGCAAGCTCAAGTGGAAGCTCATCTACCAGGGCCACAGCGACGCCGCCGGCACGGCTGCCGCCGCGCTCAACGTCACACGTTTGCAGTTCGCCAGGATGCTTCGCGATCGCCTCCCCGCCGGCGCCCGTGACATCGAGTTCGAGGTCGACGTCGCCGCGCAGGAGTCGCGCGCCTTCAACCCCATGAACGAGACCGCCGACATCCTTTTGTACGACCCGCTCGAGGACCGCTACCAGCAGAGTCGGGTGCTCGACCTGTTCCGGCGCCTTCCCGTGCGGATGACGCTGTTCCGGATCTTTGCGCGCGATTCCGTGCACAGCCGCGAGCTCATCGCAGCGGCCAACGAGGTGCTGGGAGCTACCGGCTAGAAGTCGTCGCCGCCGTCGAATCCGCCGCCCGCGTCGTCATCGCCTCCGAAGTCGTCGCTATCGCCGCCCAGGTCATCGCCGCCGAAATCGTCGCCGTCGTCCTCGCCCGAGCGCGCGGTCGCGAATGTCGATACCAGCCGCCTCAGGGCGGGCTTGCCGCAGTGGGGGCACACGGGGTCCGCCGATGCATAGCTGGACAGGAGCGCCGACGACCGCTTGCCGCACTCCTCACAGCGGTACTCGTAGATGGGCATCCCTACGATTATGGTGTCCCGATGCCCGAAGTTCCTTGCATCTTCGACGGCCCAGGCGGCCGGGCGCCGGCTCACCGAGCGGGGCGCTGATGCCGGCGTCGCCTCCTGCGCGCGTTCGCTCACGCATCTACGCGATGCGCTCGCTCGCGTGCTCGTCGGCTCCTTGGCACCGACCGCCAGTGCCGCGAATATGCGGCGGACCTCCGGCACGGAACACCGAGTGATCGACATCGAGCGCATTCGCGCCGCGGCCGAACGTGCGCGCCCTTACGTCTACAGGAGTCCCCTCGTACCCGTCGACGGCGCGCTGCTGAAGCTCGAGAACCTCCAGCCGACGGGCAGCTTCAAGGTGAGAGGATTTTTTGCCGCCGCCCTGGCGCTGCCCGAGGAGAAGCGCAGCCGAGGCCTGATCACGGTGAGCGCCGGCAACGCCGCACAGGCGTGCGCCTATGCCGCTCACACGCTTGGCGTGCCGTGCCGGGTGGTCATGTACGAAACGGCTCCGGTGACGAAGATCGAGGGCGTCAAGCGTTGGGGCGGCAGCCCGATGCTCATGCCGAGACCGGCGCTGCTCGACTGGCTCGCCAACCAGGGCTGGGAATCAGAGCCGGAGACCTTCATCCACCCGTTCGCCGACACTGAGGTGATGGCAGGTCACGGCGGTATCGGCCTCGAGCTGCTCGAAGACGTCCGGGACCTTGCCCGAGTCCTGGTCCCTGTTGGCGGCGGTGGCTTGGTCGGCGGCACGGCATCCGCGATCAAGGCCTTGAGGCCCGCCGTCGAGGTCATCGGGGTGCAGTCGGACGGCTACCCGCTGTGGATGCGCGCGCTGGAGGCGGGCGGCCCGGTTTCGATCACGCCCGACACCATCGCGGACGGCACGACGGCGCCGTTCGACGCGCGCATGTTCGAGCTCATGAAAACGGTCGTCGACCGCTGGCTCACGGTCCCCGAGCCGCGGCTGCGCGCAGCCATCCCGGAGCTGGCGGTCGCGGGAAAGGTGGTGGCGGAGGGCGCCGGCGCCCTTGCCTACGCCGCCCTCGAGCAGGTGCCGCCTGGACCCCAGACGGTGGCCGTCATCAGCGGCGGCAACATCGATCCGAAGCTTCTCGCGAGCCTGCTCAGCTAGCGGTGGCCGGCGTCGCCTGCCCGGGCCACTCGACCTTCTTGGTCGTGGCCCACGGTCCGTAGCGGATCACAGCCACGAGCATCCACACGAACAGCGCGGTGCCGGGAATGCCGAACGCGACCGAAAGCCAATTGACCGCCGCCGGCATGCTGTAGATGTTCAGGGTTGTCGATCCGGCCACGGCACTGACGAGGTTGAAGGGCAGCGATACTGCTCCGAGGCCGAGCAGCACGAGCACGGCGTAGAAGAGCCACGTCCATCGCTGCAGCGCGCCGATGATGACGACGATGGAGATGGCCACTCCGAACAGGGCTCCGACCCAGAGCATGCCCGTCATCATCGAGGTCATGCTCGCCACGACATCGGGCGGCGGAGGAGAGACGTCGGGATTCTGCGCCGCCGATCGTTGAAACGTCTGGTTGACGATCTGGGCCATGGTGCCGGCCATCCAGAACGGAAGGCTGAGGGCGTAAAGGGCCGAGATGGCATACCAGGCCGCGACGCCGTACTGCATAGGTTTGGTCCAGGGCGTCGGCACCCGCACCGCGGCTGGCTGCCGGTAGTAGTGGTACGGCGGCGCGACCATGCCCGTGAGCGGCACCCATGCCGAACCGTTCCAGCGCCACCGCCCGTCAGGCGAAACCGTGCTGACCCACCGGGCTCCGTCCCAGTAGTACAGCCCGTCGTCCGACAGCTTCAGGTCGGCCATCTCCTTACTTTAAGCCCCGAGTGAAGGCCGATCTGATCCTCGCCCGCGGTCGGATCCGCACGCTCGGGCGCAGAGGGCTTGCCGTCTGCAGCCACCTGGCGATCTCCGGCGGCGTGGTGGTGGCCGCCGGCTCCGACGAGGTGATGGGGCTGCGAGGCCCGCGGAGCCGCGTGGTCGATCTCGACGGCGCGGCCGTGCTCCCGGGTTTCAACGACGCGCACGCGCACGTCGTCTATTACGGACTGACGCGATTCGGAGCGGACCTGGGTGGAACGCGCAGCGTCGCCCAGATCGTGGAGCGTCTTCGCGCACATGGGCGCAGGCTCGAGCGGGGCGAGTGGCAGCAGGGCATGGGCTACCGAGCTCGTGAGCTGGCTGAGCAGCGGCCCCCGCACCGATTGGAGCTGGATCGGGCGACGGGACAGCGGCCCGCGTTCATCGACGAGCGCGGTGGCCACGCTCGCGTCGCCAACTCCGCCGCGCTGGCCGCCGCCGGCATCACCGACGCCACCAAAGACCCGCCAGGAGGACGCATCGGCCGCGACACCGACGGCACCCCCAACGGGCTCCTGCTCGAAACGGCGATGAGGCTGGTCGCCGACGTTCAGCCGCACACGCCCATCAATCGGCGGATCCAGGGAATCCTCAAGGCCCAGCGGCTTCTTCTCTCGCGCGGCGTCACATCGGTCGGCGCCGCCGTCAACCGCGGTTTCGCCGATGACCTGCGCGCATACCAGGTGCTCGCCGAGCGCGGCCGGCTGAAGATGCGGGTCAACGAGTTCCTCTCCTGGGAGCTGCTGGAGGCGGCCGCCGGGTTGGGCGTGAGCGCCGGCTTTGGCGGCGCGCTGTTGCGGGCCGGGCCGATCAAGGTCTTCGTCGACGGAGGAGCGGAGCGGGTGGCCACGCGCTCCGGCGGTAAGACCGCGTGGCGGACACCGCCGAACGAGCTTCGCGAGATCGTCGACGCCGCCTCCCGGTCCGGCCTTCAGGTCGCCGCGCATGCGATCGGCGACAGCGCCATCGCCGCGATGTGCGATGCGGTCGAGTCGGCCGGCGCCGTCAGCCTCCGGCATCGAGTCGAGCACTGCCTGGTGTGCCCGCCGGATCTTCAGCGCCGCCTCGCCCGGCTGCGGATGGTCGCCGTGATGCAGCCGCTGGCCGCTCGCTTCGCCGGCGAGCTCTTCCCCGCCCACGACCGATGGAACATCGCGGCGCACGGTCCCCTCCTCAGAGCAGGCGTGCCGGTGGCCTTCAGCTCCGACCTGCCGGTGCTGTCCGACCCCAACCCCTGGCCCGGAATTCGTGCCGCCGTGGAGGACCGGGTCAACGGGATCGATGAGCTGGCCGCACTCAGGGCGTATACGTCGGCGGGCGCCTACGCGAGCTTCGAAGAGGATGTCAAGGGCACGCTCGAACCCGGGATGCTGGCCGACCTGCAGGTCTACGACACGGATCCACTGGCCGAGGCGAAAGAGGCCTGGCCGCGACTCCGCCCGAGAGTGGTGCTCCTGGGCGGAGTTGCGGTTTTCGGTTCGCTGAGCTAGCCTTCCGGCTCGCGCGGGGACGGGTCGGGGATCGCCATCGACGGGGACTCGGCCGTGGCCGGCATCACGATGGTGGTGGTGGCCCGGCGCCTCGGCGCGGCCCTTCGTGCCGGCGCCTTGCGAGTCGCGGCCTTGCGAGTCGCGGCCTTGCGTGGCGCGGCTGACTTCGCGGCCGGCGCCTTCGCGGCGGCTCGCCTTCGGGCCGCCGGCCGGCGCGTGCGCGCAGCTGCCGGGGCCGCCGTTCGCGACGACGCCGAGCGCGCGAGCTGCTGCACCTGCTTGCTCAACCCGTCGAGCCGCTTCAAGGCTCGCTCGAGGTCGGCCTGGGTTGCCGTGCGCTCGAGGCGCGTTCGGAGCTGCTTGATGGCTCCGTCGACCGTCTTCTGCCCGTCTTTGATGCTGCGATCGATCTGCGATCGGACCTCGGGCGGCAGCCGTCGCTCAGCCTGGCGCAGGTACGAGCGACCGGCCTTGACCGCCCGGTTCAAGAACCTCTGCTGCGATGACACACGCTTCTTTTTCGCCATGCTCAACCTCCCGTTGTGGCGCTGCGCGGCCGGCCATAACGCGCCGCATTAGTATTGGCTCGAATGACCAAAGAGTCACGGCCGGAGCCCCTCGCCGGATCCTCGGCGTCGATGCGGCCCATCTGCGTTGTTGCGGTCTCCGCTCCTCGCTCACGCATCAACGGACGCGCTCGCTCCGGTGCTCGCCCGCGCCTAGCAGCTGGGCCACCTCGCCGCCGAATCTCTCGCCGAGGTCTCCTGCCGTGACTCTAGCCCCCGATCGACACCTTATCAAGAAGTACGCAAATCGCAAGCTCTACGACACTGAAACGAGCCGCTACATCACGCTCGACGGCATCGCGGACCTGGTGCGCGACGGCCATGCGATCCAGGTCGTCGACAGGGATACGGGCCAGGACTTGACGCAGGTCATCCTCTCGCAGATCGTGCTCGAGGAGGAGAAGCGCGGGCCCGCGAGACTGATGGATGCGGGCGCCGACGCGATCCACGACCGCGGCCAGGCGCTGCTCGACTACGTGCGCAAGACCCTCAACGTGCCGGGCGACCTGGTCAACCAGGTGGAGCGGCGCCGCGGCGATCTCGACGCGATGGTCGATGAAGCCATCGAGCGCGCACTGCGAAGGCTTCGCATCCCGAGCCGGCGCGACATCGACCGGATGAACGAGCGTATTGACAAGCTGACCGCCGAGCTGAAGCGGCTGAACGGAGCCGGGCCGTCTAGGTCTGGTTCGCGTAAACGAAGGGCCGCTGGGTGACGACCGACCCGATCCGCACGTCCGCCTCGACGCGATAGGTCGCCTGCCGCACGCGCCGGTCGCCTCGCATCTGCTGCGTCATCAGGTCGGCGGCTTCCGCGAGGCGGTTGGCGTCACCGATCACGGAGATCGTCCAGGGCGGCATGACCAGGCTGCCGTCGATGGTGACGCCGCCGGGCGTTTGCAGTATGGGCACACCCATCGCCACCCTGTGATCGTTGACGTCGATCGCCTCGGCGCCTGCGGCGGACAGGTTGTTGACGGCGTCCTGGAGATCGAGCGCCTGCAGGCCCGAAGCGTCGACGACCATGACGATCCCTGGGCCGTGGACCGGGACGAGTCCTTCGATGGCGCGCAGGCGGTTCGCTTCCGCGCTGAGCTCCTGGTCGGCGGCGGAGCTGCCGCCGGACTGCAGCGCGGCCTTGCGCTGCGTGAGGTCAGCGGTCTCCGCCAAGAGGGCATCGTTCGCGCGATGCAGGTCGTCGATCAAGAAGGCCAGCGTTGTCGTGTCGGTGCCGACCAGGCTGCGCTCCACCTCTGCCTGGCTGCGGATCTGAACCGTAGCCACCAGGGCGACCAGGAGGGCGATGAGCCAGATCTCTATGGCCCGGCCGGACCGGCGGCGCGTCGGCGCCGGGCGCCTAGGGGGTGCTGACATGGGGAATCTGCAAGCTCGAGTCGTAGGCGGGGAGCTTCACGTCCGGGCTGCCGCTGATGGCCATGACG
>WNGK01000346.1_pt1 | contig 133393 bp, 114 predicted proteins | sample 5400601 | NCBI WGS metagenome assembly WNGK01 (sample SAMN13153376, study PRJNA577476) | soil metagenome | isolation source: 60 cm soil or saprolite under Garry oak tree replicate 1 | place: USA:California | collected 2016-06-15 | reverse complement strand
GACAGATACTGCGCGCCAAACTCGATTGCCGTGTCCGGGTTGTACAGCTCGTCCTGACCGAATGCGCGCTTGCCCAGTTGTTTCGCAATGTCATCCGCAGTCGCTGAGATGAACTGCATCAGACCGCGAGCAGCGGCGTTTGACTTAGCATCGGATCTAAAGCGTGATTCCTGGCGTGCGACCGCCAGAAGAAACCGCGGATCGAGGCCGCGCGGCGGAGCATGTTTTAAGAGCGACTCGCGAAAAGGCGCCGGATAGAGCAGTTCGGCCATCCGGGGCGGAGCGAGTTCCAGGAGGTAGTCGCTCGGGATCTGTTTCCAGATCCGTTCTGCAAACCGCACCGCCTGATTAGTTAAGCCGCCGCGCAAGGAATAGAAAGCGATGGTGAAATCGAGATCGGTTGCCGGTGAAGAGTTCTTTATCGATGCGTTGGCAGATTTACTTTGGCCCGTTGCAGGTTCGCGCTTTTGTTCTTCAGTGCTTCCCGACTCGAGCATACGAGCGGCGTTGAACTCAGGTACGCCTTCATCGTAGAGGCCGAGAAAGAACAGTTCATCGGCCAGCGCCTGATGCAAAGACGCAATCGGTACTGGCCCAGTTAACACTTCACGTCTGCCCAGAGGTAATAGTTCCAGCGTAGGAAAATTATAGTTTGGGAGAGACGCGTATGCGCGCCGCACAATGTCGAGCAACTGACTTCGGGCCCCGGATTCGGAAGTAAATCGCAATGCGTTTTGCGCCGCGCGCCGAGCCGCGTCGCCCTGGCCGCTTTCGACCGCCTGCCTGGCAGTGGACCGCAGCGCCTCGGCTTTTGCCGCGATCGCCGGATGGGTCTTCGGATTAGAATCCAGCGCCCGCAGTCGTTCGTTCGCGCGGAAACCGTAATATTCACCGCGACCCTCTGCGATCAAGAGATACGCGTCGATTGCTTCTTCCGTGCGGTTCAATTCCTCGAGTGCGAAGGCGCGCAGAAATAACAGTTCTGACGTAGTGGCGCCGCCAGGCACGCGCACGCCGCCGAGATCCTTAGCCTGCTGCAACTCGTCAAGATCGGAAATCGCAGCGGCCCACGAGCCGCGCGCCAGATGAATCTTAGCCTCCGCGAAGAGTGCGAGCGTTCCGCCGATCTGGTCCTTGAAGTGCATGCGCGTTTGCTTGACCCAGTCCAGCGCTTCGTCGTCGCGGCCCGCATCGCGCAAGGTGTCGATGAGGTTGAGATAAGGGCGTTCAGGACTGGGGGCATTAGGGAATCGTTCAATCGAAAGTTTGTAAGCGGCGATTGCTTCGTCGCTGCGTTTCAGTCGGTTGTAAGTCGCGGCCATCAAGGCGAGCGCATCGCGCGCGCTCGTGCTCGTCGAATCTCGATCCAGCAAACGCTGAAAGTATTTCAAGGCATCGTCGTATTTACCCTGCTGATAGTAACCGCGACCGATCTGAAAAAGTGCATCTGGCACACCGGTGCTTTGTCCATAGCTCTCAACCAGCGCGAGGAAATGTATGCGCGCAGCGGCGAAATCTCGGTTAAAGTTGTAGATCGAAGCGCGCAGCAGATGATCAGCCTCCGAAAGTGGCGGCTTCGTTTGCGTCGAGTTTGCGGCGTCTAGTTGATCCAAACCACGCACGGCGGACAGCGCAAAATCATCGGGTCGCGACGAGTCGGGCATTTGCGAGACGAGTTTATTGAAAGCGTCCCGTGCTTCCGTCGCCTTGTCACTGCGAAGATACGCTTGGCCGGTCATCAGCAGTGCCTGGCGGGCGAGGTCGGTGTTTTTCGATTCACTTAGCGGCCGAAGGGTCGAGACGACCGCGACGTAATCACCAGTCTCAAAGAAGCTCTTGGCCAATCGCACGGTCGCCGCTTCGCGCAGCAGGCTTTCCGGCGCGCTTGTGATCAACTGCCTGAGCCGTTCGCGTTCGAGCACGAGATCTCCGGTCGAGCGAGCGATTTGCGCCAGATGCCAGAGCCCGTATTGCGATAACAGGGAATGACGCGCTACAACCGACTGATAAATAGACGACGAGACGGCAAAGTCACTGCGACGCTCAGCAAGGCGCGCCAGCAAGTAGTCGTAGTTATTCAGCGTAAAAGTTGAGGCGCCCGCGGTCCGCAGCGATCCAAGCTGACTGATGGCGGCGCTGAGATTGCCATTCTCGACTGACGCGCGAATCTGATCGTGACGTTCTTGCGCTGATTGCGCGCCCGCCCTTTGAAAGGAAAGAACTACAAATAGCAGACAAAGCGAGGTTACCCTAAATTTGCTTTTGAACGGCACGTTTCAAATTATCATCCAGCTGCATGAAAACCCCAAACCGGACCAGTCGCGGTTTCGTTTTCCAATCTTGGGCGAAGAAAGAATCATTGAAGATACCAGCAGCAACGAAGATGCTGAGTCAACGGATTTCAAGTATACTCGCCGTACGTTATTCGCTCGCTCTATTACGGGAGAGGTAGTCTCCTAACTTGAAGTTTGATATATCAGAACCGCGAGCGGTAGCAAGCGGGTCGATAGCTGTGCCCCGCAGAATACCCGCTCGCTACCGCTCGCGGTTCTGTACGCGTACCGCAACTCAGGACACCGTTTACGGACAAAGGTCTCGTTAGCGTTTGAAAGATTGACTTAGATGGCTGCTGAAGACAACCGCGCGACTCAAACGGCAAGCAGGGCAGAGCTGCTGGACGGCGCGCACGCGGCCGCCGAGATCAAGCACGACGTTGCCGTAGAGGTTGCACGGCTTCAAGAAGACCACCAGATCACTCCCTGCCTGGCGGCAATTCGCGTTGGTGACGACGCGGCATCCGCCGTCTATGTGCGGAACAAGATTCGGGCGTGTGCAGAGGTAGGCATTCGATCAGAGCATCACGCCCTTCCCAACACGACGACTTCTATTGAATTGCTTGACTTGATCGCGTCCTTTAATGCACGCGGTGATGTTGACGGCATCCTGGTTCAATTGCCGCTGCCTGAAGCGATCGATGAAGCGTCGATCATAGAAGCAGTCGATCCGGCGAAAGATGTTGATGGGTTTCACCCTGTCAACGTAGGGAAATTGGCAATGGGCCGGCCCGATTTTGTGCCATGCACGCCCGCCGGCATCATCGAATTGCTGGAGCGCAACGACGTTCTGCTTCGTGGGGCAAACGCCTGCGTCGTGGGCCGCAGCCAGATTGTCGGTCGGCCGGTCGCCCAATTGTTGTTGCAGCGAGACGCGACGGTGACGATTTGCCACTCAAAAACTCACGATCTTGCTTCGGTGACGCGCCAGGCCGACGTGCTTGTCGTGGCAATCGGCCGGCCCGGTTTGATTGGGCGCAATCACATTAAGCCAGGTGCGACGGTGATCGATGTGGGCATGAACAAACTCACCGACGAGGCGAGCGCTCGAGCTCTGTTTGGCGATGACGCGCCGCGGCGCATAGCCATCATTGCCAAACAAGGCTACACGCTGGCGGGCGATGTGAATCCGGCGGAAGCCGACGAAGTAGCGGGCCGGATAACGCCTGTGCCCGGCGGCGTCGGATTGCTGACGGTGGCGATGTTGATGCGTAACACAGTGAAAGCTGCGAAGATGCGGCGGGGCCTGAGCTAACTCAATGTTGCGCATTGGTCTGACAGGCTCGATTGGGGTAGGAAAGTCATTCGTCGCCGGCGTTCTTGCTGAGCTTGGTTGCCAGGTCATTGATGCCGATCAGACGGCGCGCGAAGTGGTCGAGCCCGGTTCGCCCGGTTTGCTGGCGGTCGCAGCGAAGTTTGGCAGGGGAGTGATTCGTGCGGACGGCACGCTTGATCGCGAACGACTCGGCTCGTTGGTTTTTGCGGATGAAGAGAAGCGCCGGATGTTGAATTCGATTCTTCATCCGTACATCATTGCCCGACAGGATGAACTGCTGCGCGAATGGGAAACCAAAGACCCGAACGATATTGCCGTAGTTGATGCTGCGCTGATGATCGAATCCGGCGGCTACAAGCGCTTTGACAAACTCATCGTAGTGCACTGCACATCAGCAGAACAGTTCAAGCGAATAATGATTAGGGACAATCTATCGCGCGCGGAAGCTGAGGAAAGGATCCGAGCGCAGTTGCCGCAGGAAGAGAAGAAGAGTTATGCCGATTACCTGATTGACACGTCTGACGGGTTTGAGGCCGCCAGAAAACGCACGGCCGAGGTTTATCGTGAATTGAGGAAGCTTATCGAACCCAAGGAAGTATGAGGCGTATAGAGGAGCTACGGTCGAATCATGGCGGGAGGAAGTGACGGGACAGAGCAAAGTATGTGCATCGAAGTCGTCAACTACGAAAGTGAGGTCGTCACGGCTCTGCCGCCTGCTGTGCGGAAAGGCTTTGCCTTTCCGTTGCGTGAATTCTTCTCACTTACGAGGCTATGCCTCGAAGCAGTTCGAGGCATAGCCTCTCACATCTCAAAAGGTCGACTTGCCGGAAAGGCGAAGCCTTTCCGCACGGCAGGCGGCAGAGCCGCGGTTGCCAAACGTCGCCGATTGCGAAAAATGTTTTTCGCGCTTGGATCGCACCGATTACGCTTCGTGGTCACGGGCTCGCTGCTTCTCTGTTTTGCGTTGGCGGATGTCGGATGCTTTCTGAGCGAAGAGATCAGCCCTTACTATGGCCGCATCGTTGTGCCGCGCAAACAGGAGTTCCGCTGGAGCGACGGTGGTTTGCCGCAAGTCTTCGACCCGGCGTTCGCCGCCGCGCCGCCGGATACCGATGCGGTGCGCGCATTATTTGAAGGGCTTACCGACTACGATGCGCGAACGCTCAAGCCGGTGCCAGCCATCGCGACCCACTGGGAGTCATCCGAAAATGGTCGCGTCTGGACTTTCTATTTACGCGAGGATGCGCGCTGGTCCAGCGGCGAAACGGTAACCGCAGTGGATTTCGTGCGTTCGTGGCAACGCACTTTGAAACTCGGAGACCTCGCCCCGCACAGTGAGCTGCTCAACAACATCGTCGGCGCTAGATTGTCCGTTGGTTTGGTCGGAGCGTCGAACGCGGAAGCGGAATCCGTCAATCAGAAGGGTGGACCGATCGGCAAATCGACTAATCAACAAAAGAAAGAGGCGCCCCGCGAAAATCTCAGGACACAATTTGGCGCAGAAGCCGTTAATGACCACGAGCTTCGCGTGCAGTTGCAACGCGCCAATCCGGATTTTCCGGCGCTCGTGGCGCATCCAGTTTTTCGCCCAGTGAAGGTAACGGGCGAAGAAGTCAACAAAGAAATCGCGGCGTCTCACGTGATCTCGAATGGAGCTTTTCATCTGGCCAGGACCGGACGCGACGGAGTGGTGCTGGAGCGGGCGGAGAACTACTGGGGGAAAACTGACGTAAGCCTTGAGCGCGTCGAATTTGTCGGCGGCCGCGACGGCGAAGCAACCCTGGCGGCTTATCGTGCCGGCGACGTCGATGCGGTGACCAATGCTGTATTTGAGCCTTTGGCTCTAAAGTTACTCGCGCCGTACAAAGATTATCATCGCACTACTTTTGGAGCGCTGACTTACTACAGCTTCAACGCAGCACATGCTCCGTTTGACGATGTGCGCGTGCGCCAGGCCCTGGCCCTGGCGATCGATCGCGAGCGCATCAGCGAAGACGAGACTGGCGGCGCCACGGAGCCGGCCAGGAAGTTTCTGCCTGACGCAATCTCTGAGGGCGCCGACGAATCGGTTGTCTTAAAGTCGGCGACTCTCGAGAAAGACATAGCGCGGGCGAGAAAATTGTTTGCAGAGGCCGGCTACGCGAACGGAAAGGATTTCCCAAGAATTCGCCTGCTCGTCAATCGCAACGATCAACAGCGGCAGGTCGCGCAGGCGATTGCCGCGATGTGGCACAGCGCTCTCAACGTCGAAACGGAAATAATTGTCAAGAACTGGGATGATTATGAAGCGGCGATCCGAGCCGGCGAATATGATCTGGTGCGGCGTGGCATGGTGATGCAGACGACTGACGAGCTAACGAACATTAGTATGCTTTTTCCTGCGGAAATAAGAGCGGCGCGGCCCGAATCAGAAACGACACAACCACGATCGTCACCGCCCGGAGTCCACGCAGACCCGAATGGTGCTGCGCCGAGCAGCGCAGGCGGTCGCGCACCGGAAAAGAAAGCCGCGCCTCCGATCGAATCAGAAGCCGGAGCGTTGAGTCAGCTGAGAGCGATCCCCATCTATTTCGCTTCGTCGTACACGTTGGTCAAACCATACGTCGCCGGCTTTGACGCAAACATCCTCGACGCTCCGTCCTTAAAGAAAATAAAGATCGATACGGATTGGCGAGAACCGAAGACTGCGCGAGATGTGTGGTCGAGATGAGCGTTTGAGCCTATAATACGCGGGCGACTGGGTGCAACAAAAAGCCGCTATTGATCCATAAACTGCGAACGAGATTCGCGCGCGCACGATTACCAGAAGGGAAGCGAGCATGTTCGAGCTTACGTTGAAGCAGATCACTTCGCTAATCGCCCTGCTCGCGTTCGCGCTGGCCGGTGTCTCATGCAAATCCGCTCAGGGCGAAGTTTTCTTCGGCAAGACCAAGCCGCCCGACCGCAACGTCCTTCACTACTACACAGGTGACGAACCCGAATCGCTGGATCCGCAAGTGAGCAGTGGTCAGCCCGAAAGCCGCATCTACATGGCTCTGTTTGAAGGCCTGGTTGAATACGATCCCAAAGACATGCATCCCATTCCGGCAATCGCCGAGCGCTGGGACATCAACGACGATTTCTCCGAGTTTGTCTTTCATCTCCGAAGGAATGCTCGCTGGTCGAACGGCGACCTCATCAATGCGAATGATTTCGTTTACACTTTTCGCCGCGGACTCTCGCCGAAACTGGCATCGCGCAACGCGGGCTTTGGTTATTACCTCAGGTACGGTGAGGCTTACAATCAGGGAGCGGTATTCGTGCGAGACGCTTCGAATCACTTCCTGCTGGAAAAGGACTTTGCGTCGGAGGGGAACGCCTCTCAGCAGTTGGGCCAGAAACAGTTGACGCCCGCCCAAAGCGGATACAAACCTACGGCTCAGGAGTCCACGTCGGACCGGGATACACCTTTCCATCAATTCATGCACTCGCCGGCGAGACTGACCCTGCCCGGTGACGAGAAAACCCGCAACTCACTGATGGCGAAAGATGCCAAGTTGAAAGTCGCCGTGGCAGGGAAGGAGTTCGTCGAGGTAAAAGCGGAAGACATCGGCGTCGAAGCCGTCGACGACTACACGTTGCGCCTATCCTTGAGACAATCAGCACCATTCTTTCTGGGGTTGCTCGCCAACCAGTTTTTCAGGCTCGTTCCTCGCAGTGCAGTCAATACTTATGGCGAGCAGTGGGCGACTCCGGGACACATGGTCACATGCGGCCCATTCAAACTGAAGTCCTGGAAACCCTATAACGAACTGGACGTTGAGCGCGATCCAATGTATTGGGACTCAGCCAGCGTTCATCTGGATGAGATCGATTTTTACCCGCTGGTTGATCTGTCCACGGCCATGAATCTCTACAAGGTGGGCGAACTTGATGCCGTTAGCAATCACACCGTGCCTAACGCCTGGGTCGACGTCGTACAACCAAGCCGCCAATGAACGATGTGCGCGTGCGCAAAGCATTCAACATGGCGATTGATAAAGACAACTGGATTAAATGGCGCAAGATAGTTAAGCCGCTGGATGGAATCATGCCGGAGGGTATTTTCTCAGGCTATCCTTATCCGAAGGGTGACAGGTTTGACGCCGAGAAGGCCAGACAGCTACTCGCGCAAGCTGGCTACCCGGTCACGAAGAAGGGTGATGGCAGCTACGAGTGCCCGACTTTTCCAGTTGATCAAGTCGAATACACGTTTCCGACGGCATCAACGAACAAAACGATGGCTGAGTTCATGCAGGCGCAGTGGAAACAAAACCTGGGCATCACCATCTCTTTGCGGAGCATGGAATTCAAGACCTTTATCACTTACCGCGCGAACCTTGAGTACAAAGGAATGGCGTTCGGAGCGTTTTCGGCCGATTACCTCGATCCCTACACCTTCTCGAGCATCTTCTATACGCCGACGGGAGACAATGGCACCGGTTGGTGGGACCAGAAGTACGTCGACATGCTTGACGAAGCAAACACTCTTCCCGCACCGAGACGCTTTGAGTTGTTGGCCAGGGCCGAGCAACTCATGATCGACGCGCAGCCGATTATTCCGATCGAAACCGGAGCCGTTAACTGGACGAAGAAGCCTTATGTCAAGGGCTTGTATCCAAATGCCGGATCCTTGTTTGCGTGGAAGTTTGTCTACATCGAGCGCGATCCGTCGAAGTGGGACTACAGTACCCCTACTCTGACGAATTAACACCGGGCGGACGTTGCGCACGCACGAGCTATGATCAAGTGCAGGCAGTTGTTCAAGGAAAGGTGCAGGCTAATCAATGCTTCGATTTATAATTCGGCGCCTGCTCGTGACGATTCCAATGATCGTCGTCGTGATCACTTTGACCTGGGGATTGATTCGCCTGGCTCCCGGTAACTTCTATTCCGGCGAAAAGAAAATTCCGAAAGCCGTTGAGAAAAACATTCGCGAGAAGTATGGCTTGAATAAACCGTGGTATGTGCAATACGGCAGGACGATGGGCCATATTGTGCGTTTGGATTTCGGCGACTCTCTCAAATATCAAGGCCAGTCGGTCAACACCATAATCGCGCGCTCACTGCCCGTTTCTGCCATCGTGGGTATCCTGGCATACCTGTTGGCGTTGATCGTGGGAATCACAGTTGGCTCGATCGCAGCCTTGAAGCAAAACTCCAAGTGGGACTATGCCTCGATGGCGCTAGCCATGCTTGGCATCTCGATTCCTAATTTTGTCCTCGGACCGTTACTCGTCCTTTTGTTTTCGCTGGCGCTGTATTGGCTGCCGCCCTCTCGCTGGAGCGGGTTCCCCAGCAGAAGCGTGGTTCTTCCAGTCCTCACTCTTTCGGCGATCTACATGGCCTACATCGCGCGCCTGACGAGAGCCGGCATGCTCGAGGTGCTGCGCTCCGATTACATCCGCACGGCACGGGCGAAAGGTCTGCGCGAGAGGGACGTAGTGATCAGGCATGCGCTCCGCGGCGGAATAATGCCGGTTGTTTCGTTTACCGGACCGGCGCTGGCGTTTCTCTTGACCGGCACGGTGGTGGTCGAACGAATCTTTGCGCTGCCCGGCTTGGGGAATTATTTTATTCAAGCATCGTTGAACCGCGACGAGCCGTTGATACTCGGAATCGTCGCCTTCATCGCGATGACGCTTTTGATCATGAATCTACTGGTCGATATCGCGTACGCATTTCTGGATCCGCGCATACGTTACTGACGACATGGAAGACGAACGGCCATTAATCCATACCGATCCTGAGTTTGCGGTTGCGGAAACTGATGTCCACGTGATCGAAGGTTCAGGGACTGTAATCGGAACCTCGCTATGGAAAGACGCCTGGCGGCGATTGTTGAAAAACAAGCTCGCAGTCTTTGGCTTGATAGTCGTGATAACCATCACCGTCGTTTCACTCATTGGCCCCTTAATAATCAAAGCAGCCACCGGATACACGTATGATTTCATCCCTAATAACGTGGTGCTTATCAAGTCTATGCCTCCGCTGACTGGACCCGAGGGATCTTTTTCGTGGGCGCATCCGATGGGCACTGACAATTCCGGCCGCGACCTACTGGCGCGTGTGTTGCTGGGTGGACGGATCTCCCTGATGGTCGGTATTATTTCGACGATGGTCTCGCTGATTATTGGCATCAGCTATGGTGCCGTCGCCGGCTATCTCGGTGGCCGTATCGATAACCTGATGATGCGACTTGTGGACGTCCTTTATTCGCTACCGTACATCATTCTAGTCATCGTCTTGCTGGCGATGTTTCGCAGCAAAACGCCTGTGGGCCAACTGGTGCTGCTCTTCATCGCCCTGGGCTCCGTGTCGTGGCTGACAATGGCGCGGATCGTCCGCGGCCAGGTGCTTTCGTTGAAGAATCAGGAGTTTGTGCTGGCCGCGCGGGCTACGGGCGTTTCGACGACGAGAATCATCTTTCGACATCTGGTGCCGAACACGCTTGGCCCCGTGATCGTCTATGCGACGCTGACGATTCCTTCGGTGATGCTGACGGAAGCGTTTCTTTCGTTCCTTGGCTTTGGCGTGCAACCGCCACTGGCGTCCTGGGGCAGCCTGGCGGCGGACGGAATTCAAAACATTGGCATCTTTCCGTGGCAACTGATCTTTCCCGGCGTGACGATGGCGCTCACGCTGTTTTCGCTGAACTTTCTTGGTGACGGATTGCGGGACGCGCTCGACCCACAGATGCGGAAGGCGTGAGTTTGTCGATTGGTAACTTTAGGTTCGAGAATGTGCGATCCGAGATTCGAGACGCGATGAGCAAAAGCAAGGGAAAGCTTCTCGAAGTCAGAGACCTCTGCACGTACTTCGAGACGGAAGACGGAACCGTCAAAGCCGTAGACGGCATCAGCTTTGCGCTTGAGCGAGGCGAGACACTGGGGATCGTCGGTGAATCCGGCTCAGGAAAATCCGTAAGCAATCTTTCAGTTATTCGTCTGATTCCCACTCCGCCGGGCGAGATTGTCTCCGGCGAAATTATCTTCAAGGGTCAGGACATTCTCCTGCTCACGGAAGACGAGGTGCGCAAGATCCGCGGTCGGCGGATTGCCATGATCTTTCAGGATCCGATGACGTCGCTAAATCCGTTCATGAAGATCTCCAGCCAGCTGATGGAGATTACCCAACTGCATCTGGGTTATGACAAATCGCGAGCTTACAATCACGCTATCAAGATGCTGGAAACGGTTGGCATACCCGACGCGGCCGAGCGCGTGGACAGCTATCCGCACGAGTTTTCGGGAGGCATGCGCCAACGGGTGATGATCGCAATGGCTTTGTCGTGCGAGCCTGAACTTTTGATCGCTGACGAACCAACGACGGCTCTCGACGTCACAATCCAGGCGCAAATTCTTGAGCTGATCAAGAAGCTCAAGCAGGACACGGGCACGAGCGTGATTCTCATCACGCACGATCTTGGGGTGGTGGCCGGGATGACTGATCACGTTGTGGTGATGTATGCGGGCAAGGTTTTTGAGCAGGCGCCAACGCGTGAGTTATTCGCGGCGCCGGGGAATCCTTACACGAAAGGGCTGTTGCGTTCAGTTCCCGATCCCACGGACGAGCAAGGAAAGTTATATCAGATACCTGGACTGCCTCCCGATGTCGCGCATCTTGGACCCGGCTGTCCATTTGCTCCGCGTTGCGCTCGCGTCGAGGAGATTTGTCGCAAAGAATTTCCTCCGTTCGTGCAACTAAACGCGAATCACTTTTCTCTCTGTCACTTTGCAGGTGACGTCTTTGACGAGTCGCGCAAGGAGAGCGACAGCACAATTGAAACGGAGCAGTAAGCTCCTCGGGTCGCAACGCCGCGGGAACTTAATATGAGCACTACACCAGCGGACATTGAAGTACGGCGAATTCAGCCATTGCCATCACGCAGTGGAAGTGGTGAGCCGTTGATTTCGATTCGTGATCTAAAAGTACAGTTCGGTAAAGTCAAAGCAGTTGATGGCGTGACGCTGGATATTTTGGAAGGCGAGACACTTGGACTCGTCGGGGAGTCAGGCTGCGGAAAATCCACACTGGGCCGAGCGATTCTGCGTCTGACAGAACCAAGCGGCGGTCAGGTTTTGTATCACAATCGCGATCTGGCGCATCTATCCGTGAGAGAGATGCGCGAGCAACGTCGCCACTTGCAGATCATCTTTCAGGATCCCTATGCTTCGTTGAATCCGCGGATGACGGTGGGGCAGATTGTGGGCGAGCCGCTCGATACGTTTAAGTTGGCGCGAGGTAAGGAAGCAGAGCGGCACGTGCAGGAGTTGATGGAGACCGTTGGGCTCAGCAAACGCTTCATCAATCGTTATCCGCACGAGTTCTCTGGAGGCCAGCGTCAGCGTATCGGTATTGCGCGCGCACTCGCGGTCGATCCGCAGTTCATTGTTGCCGACGAGCCGATCTCCGCCCTTGATGTTTCAATCCAGGCACAGATCATGAATCTACTCGAGCGGCTCAAACAGGAAAAGAACCTCACCTATCTTTTCATCTCTCACGACCTGAGAGCGATTCGCCACGTCTCGGATCGGGTGGCCGTAATGTACCTCGGTAAGCTCGTCGAGATTGCCGAGGCAAAGACGATCTACCGCGACCCGCTGATGCCCTATACGAAGGCTCTTATCTCTGCGGTCCCGGTACCAGATCCAGAGGTTGAATCAAAGCGGCGCCGAATTGTTCTCGAGGGCGATGTGCCTTCGCCGATAAATCCCCCGTCAGGCTGCCGTTTTCACACGCGCTGCCCTTATGCGATCAAGCAATGCAGAGAAGTTGAACCAACTCTGGTGGAGATCAAGTCCAACCACTTTGCAGCCTGCATCAGAATCAGTCCCGATCAGCCTGACATAGACATAGTTGCGCCTGGGGACGCGCCGGGGCTGCGCCAAGCGGGACCAACCCTCGCCTGATGAAGTCCGAAAGCCGCTCCAGTAGCCGGATTCCGCTCGTCTTTCGCGGCGCTCATTGCGTGAAAGCGCTTGCCTATTAGTCATATAGCACTAACGTAAGTTGTGATCTCTGCGCTGAGGGCTGTGTAAGCTAAGTGACAGACTCTTGTGTGTGTAAATTTCCGTACTTATACTGAGTTCTTGAACGGAATGCTGCTGCTTAGTAACCATTTTTAGCCATAATTCTAATGCGTAAAACAAAGCTCTCAATGGTTAAGCAATCGCCCAAGCCCGGGCGCGAAATATTACTGGAGCTCCCGGCTGAGGCTCCGGCGGGATGGGCGGATGCGCAGCAAAGCCTTTCGGACGCATCCGGCCTATCAATGCTCCTGGTTAAAGGTCACCAACCTCCCGCGCTGGTTGTCTCGAACAACAACTCGATTTGTCAGGCCATGCAATCCTCGCCCGCACACGCCCACCTTTGCGATCCTTATTGCGGCGACGCGCATCGCCGCGCGACGAGCGCAAATGACGTCACGCAATACCGTTGCCATGCCGGCCTACACTGCTTTGCGATGCCTGTGCAGATTGGCAAAAAGCGCGACCTTGCAGTGATCGGCGGGCGCGCGTTCTTGTCTGCTCAGGACTATCGCGAAGTGATCGAACGATTTCGCGTCGGCGATCTGCAAGACCTGGTCAATAAAGATCTGTTTGCCAACGTCATCTTTGGTGTGCGAGGAGACCTTGAAGAATTGGCTAACAGTGTGGCCAGGGCGACGAGCGATTTCAGCGCAGGCTCTTCTGCGTTGGCAACTGCTCCGCCAGAGCGAGTAGCGGAGCCACCTAAGAAATCTGAAACGGCGGAGGGCCTGGCACAAGAAGTTCAACGCCTGAGGGGCGAGTTGGAATATCAATCGCGGTTTGCCGAGTCGCTGCAGTATTTTCTGGAGCGAATCAGTTCAACCGATGCGGAGAAAACTTATCTAGCGATTCTGACGAATTCCCAGGAACTCTTGCATGCAGAGCGGGCTTCGCTGTTGGTCTTCAACGAAGCAACGAATGAGCTTACTGTCAAAGCAGCCGTGGGCCTGACGACCGAGGTCGCCGAAGTCTCACCGATGCACCTCGGCGAGGGTATCTCCGGCGCAGCGCTACAATCCGGGCGGCCGACAATCGTTGCGGACCTGGAAGCGGCCGGGATCACTCCCGCGCCGCCTGAGAGACGCTATAAGACGAAGTCGTTTATTAGTTATCCGATCATGATTGGCGGTCGAAAAATCGGGATCCTTAACTTAACCGATAAATCCGGCGGCGCGCCTTACGACCTGGTAGACGCCAGCCTCCTGGAGATTATTGCTCCGCAAGTCGCCTTGGCGTTGGAGCGCGCCGAGTGGCAGGAAAAAGCCAATCAGTATCAATTGATGTCGATTACGGATCCGCTGACAGCATTGCCTAACCGGCGTTATCTGGAAGAGCGTTTGACAGAAGAAGTGAATCGCTCGAAACGCTATGAGTACGCAATGAGCTTTCTAATGATCGACATCGATGACTTCAAGTTGTACAACGACCGCAACGGGCATCAAGCCGGCGATGTTGCCCTGCAGATTACCGCGCACGCCCTGAAAGGCTCACTGCGTTCTGCGGATGTCGCCTCGCGTTACGGTGGTGAAGAGTTTTGCATACTCCTGCCGCAGACGTCGCTAACTGAGGCGGGCGTAATCGCGGAACGTATCCGCGAGCGAATCGAGCATACGAGCTATCCACACGCAAAGACGCAACCGCTGGGCGCTGTGACCATCAGCCTCGGCGTGGCGGCCTTTTCGCCGTTTGTTAATACCGCAGAACAGATTATTTGGGCCGCCGATCGGGCTCTCTACGACGCGAAAAGCCAGGGCAAGAACAAGATTGCCTTCTATCAAGACGCCTTTCTGAGGATACCTAAGCCCAATGAACGCGGATAGCCTCGGACACAAGCAGCGGCGAGTTCTAAGCCGCGTGGGAAGAGATGAGTTCGTCGGTCGCGCCGCCGAGCTGATGCAGATTGTGTCTCATCCGTATGGTCCTCAGGCCCGTGGTCTACTCCTGTTGCTGGAGCCTTCCGCCGGTGTCTCTGAGCTTTTGCGGCAAGCCTACGACGATCTTTTCAACCAACGCGGAAACATCATTCCTATCTATTTTGCGTTGCCACGAGACGAGACCACGGCGGTCAGCACCGCGATCGAATTCCTCAATACGTTCCTACTACAGTACCTGGCGTTTCGCCGCGACGAGCCCGCGCTCTGCCAGTCATCAGTAACGCTGCATGACCTGTTGGGACTGGCGCCGCCGACGGATTACGAATGGATCGAGCAGTTGGTTGAATCATACAACCGCGAACGCTTTGGCAATGACGATCGAGCATTGATCCGCTGGTGCCTCGGGGCTCCGCAGAAAATTCCTACGGCGATCGGTCGAGCTTTTGTGATCCTCGATGCCGTGCCGTTGGCCGAGCCGACGGGCGGCGGCCCGTCGCTTGGCAGAGAAATAATTCGCGTTCTCAGCCGCTCGAATCTTCCTTACGCAGTCGCCGGCCTGCGACGACAACTGTTGAACGCGGCCCACGGAATTCAACGCGACTTTGATGGCATCGACATCATCCGCCTTGAGAAACTAAGTGACGAAGACGGGCGCGCTTTGGTGGAGCGTGTGGCCCAGCGACAACAGGTTCGGCTGAGCGAGGAAACACGAGACTTGCTCGTCCAGCAATTCCAGTGCAGTCCGTTTTTCATCACGGCTTTTATGCAGGCCGCGCGCGAACGCAACACGCCACTAACCAGCTACCTTGCCTGCGAGCAACTCTACGTCGACGAATTGATGGGCGGACGAATCAACCGCTACTACTCATCCTTGCTTGAGGAGATGGCGTTCAAACCAGAAACGCGCCGGGCGCTGGTCCGCGTCCTTTACGAGTCTTCCACGGCCGACACGCACCGGTCTTCGTTTGAAGCCTGGAAAAAGCGACTTCGTCTGGAGATGGACGAACTGGAGAGAGTTCTGCGTACATTGCACGTGCAGGAGTTCATTACCTGGGATGGCAGCTCCATTGAAGCTGGCGGCGGTTCGCTGGTGTGGAAGGACTACTTGAAAACCCGTTTTCGCCTCGGGATTGAAAGCGACCCACGCGCGCTTGTCGTAGCCGAAACAATAACCGAATCGTTGAAGCGTGCGCCCCACACTATGGCAAGACACTACCGGCGTGCCGCGGCGATCGGCTTAAGCGAGCTGTTAGCCAGGTTTGACTGCCAACGTGTACCTGCGAGCTTGTTCGATTACCAGCGTTTCAGCAAAGCTTACAAGGGCGCGACGCCGGAAGAGATTGGCGACGGCCTTGACGCGGAAACCGATCTGACCAGATTACCGCAGGTGGTCCATGTCGCAAGCTGCGCGTCTTTCAGCCCTGACCTGCAGCAGTGCGACGAAGAGCGTTGCGTTGTGGGCCATGCGTTCAAGGGCGAGAATTACACCGACGCCAGCGAGGTCGTGTGGCTGGCGGCAGAGATAGATTCCAAGGTGCAAATCGATCGCGAGCTGGCGGCCGCCTGGTGCGAACGATTGAACTTGCTCGCGCGCCAGTTGGGTTTTGGCAGGATTCAGATATGGCTGATTGCGACGTAAGGGTTTTCGTCAGAAGCAAGTGAACTGCTCCGTGAACGGGAAGCTTACGGTTCCAATCGCCAACAAATTGAACTGCTTACAGCGCGTCTGAGTGAATCCACGGCGCCGGACAAAGAGACCTCGTTGACCAATGAGTTTGAGATGACCGTGCCGATGGGTGGAGACAACGAGATGATCGTTGCGCATACAGTCGAACAGATTGCTCGCCGGCTAAATTTCAAGCCCGAAGCGATTAACCAGATCAAACATGCGGTGGTCGAAGCTTGCATCAACGCCTCGGAGCACAGTCTTAGCCCGGATCGAAAAATCCATCAACGGTTCCGCAGCGATCCTGATAAATTAGTCATCGTCATCTCCAGCCGTGGTATAGTGCCTGCGAGCGTAGAAGCGAAGAATGGAGAGAAGGCCGCGGCGAGTGAAAGCGAGGACACCTTGAACAGGCGCGGCTGGGGACTCAACATAATAAAGACCTTGATGGATGAAGTTGAGTTTGAGCGCGCCGACGACGGCACCAGCCTGCGCATGACAAAATACTTGCGGAACTAGAGTCCGACAAACTTCAGTTTGTCGTTTCTTTGTTTCGCTGCCGTCGCTTCGTAAGCAATCGTTGACGACAAACTGAAGTTTGTCGAACACACTCTGGGTTTTGAATTAAGCGTAGCAGGAGGGAGCTACCGCGTGGGAGACCCAACCAGTTTATCGGTACGCTCGCGTTGTGTGGGCACCACGGCGGTAATCTATGCGAGCGATTACCTGAACAAGCTGAGTGGCGAGCGCATCGAGCGTGAATGTAAGCGTCAGCTCGACTCAGGTTGCCGCGCGCTGGTAATTGATTTTCGCGACACAGAGCTGGTCAACAGCATCGGGGTCTCAATTCTTTTGGGTGTCATCGACGTGGCCGAAAAAAATGGCGCGCAGGTAATCTTTTCCGACGTAAACAATCAAACGGCGCAACTGTTTGAGATGCTTGGCCTCACGCGTCACGTCGCGCTGGCGAAAGATGAGCAGGAAGCCTTATCCTCAATAACTAAGTTCGCGACATTCTCAGAACCGGCCGGTCACTAATCTTTCCGTATGGAACCAACGACGCAAAAGCTTGTTCACACGTTTGGCGCGCTTGCGGATTTGGGCCAGGAGATAACCGACTCGAGCGATTTCAGCCGGATGGTCCTGACGTCGCTACATCTGCTTCTGGGGGCGCTGGCGATTCGGCGGGGCGCGATTGCCGAGTACACGGGCGATGAAAGCGCGCTGAAGTTTGTGGCCACGCGGGGGATAGATGACGAGTTTCCGGAAACGCTCGCGCTTGATGATCAGGCGAAAACGGCTCTGCTGAGTTTGGAATTGTCGGCGCTGACTCTTGAAACGTTGAAGACTGAACAACCGGCGCTCGATCAACTGCTGGAGTGTTGCCCGGCCTCTACTGAAATTCGGTTAATAGCGCCAATGGTTGTGCGTAGCGAACTGGTTGGGGTGGTACTACTCGGAGACAAAGCAACGACCGAGGCTTTTACGCAGGATGATCTTGAGATCATTTCTTCGATGGTCCGCCACATCGGCGTCGGTATTCATACGCACCGTTTGTTGGAGCAGGTAGCGCAGCGAGCCGAAGAGAACCGGCGATTGTACGAGGACCTGCGCGCTATTTATCGTGACACCGTGCGCGCGTTTGCCGCGGCGATCGATATCAAGGACAAGTACACCCAGGGCCATTCCGAGCGCGTCGGCAAATACAGCGAGATAATCGCGCGCGAAATGGGCTGGGGCGAGGAAGAGGTCGAAGGCATCGCCATCGCCGGCTACCTGCACGACGTCGGCAAGCTGGTCGTGGAGCGCGACATCATTAACGCTCCTTACGCGATTGATGCGAAGGAGTCGAGCGAATTGAACCGCCATCCGATGGCCGGCTACGACATCCTTTCGCCCATTCATCATCCCTATGCCGACATTCCGCTAATGGCCAAGTATCACCACGAGCGTCTGGACGGACGCGGCTACCCGGATGGATTGACCGGCGATCAGATTCCACTGGGCGCCAAGATCGTTTCGCTCGCAGACTCTTTCGACGCGATGACCACCGACCGGCCTTACAAGCGGCGTCGTTCATTCGAGGATGTAATCGAAGACTTTCGCCGCAACACCGGCAAGCAGTTTGATGTTGAAGTTGTCGTCGCCTTCTGTCGCGCGCTTTTGAAAGAGATCAACGGCCAGACGAAGGACCGTCGCATCCTGAAGATGCTGGGCAAGAACTACATCGAACCGGAACAAATAATCCCTTTGCTCATCGAACTCATCAACGAACTCGATCCTCAGAAGTCTTCCGTGGCAGCGTCCTCCGCTTGAATAGGCCACAGATAAACACGGATCTCACAAATCTGAAATAGTCATCTGAATTAGTCAGGCTGTTTTCTGATCCGTGCCACCTGCGTTCATCCGTGGCTGGACCGGCTGCTACTTCGGCTGGATGCGAAGGACGAAGCTGCAGATCGAGATCTTTTCATCGGGAGCCACGGACACGCGCTCTCCGCGAGGAATCTCCTGGCCGTTGATTAGAGTTGGGTTGCGACCTTTGGCTACCAGCCAGTAGCTTCCGTCGCCATCAAGCGTGAGTGTCGCGTGAACGCGGCTGACTTCGGGGTCGCCTTTGATTGGCAGATCAACTGAAATTGTTCGCGAGCCGCGACCAATCGTGATCTCGGACTTGGTAACTGGAACGACTACTTCGCGCACGCCATTGCGCCACAATTCCATGGAAAAGAGAGTAGTGACTCGCGGGCGAACGACCGTTTGCTCGCCTTCGGTGGTTTCGGCCACCGCCTCGGTGGGAAACATGGCAAATTGCGATTGCGACAGCGTTTGATCGACACGTGGCGTGACCATCGTGTGCCCGCTCTCGGTTTCGTCCCAAACTGCCTGAACACGAAACTGTCCCTTTTCCAGAGTGCCGTCAATCCGCAGCTCAACGGCAAACGACTTGGCTGCCAACGGCGTTGAGCCGCTCAGCTCGCGCGCCCTTTCCGAAAGCACGTGAAAGAGTCCCTGCTCGAGACCGCGGCGCTTGTCGCCTTGCCACTCCTTGTCGTCTTCGGTGCTGAGATAGACGATGTACTCGCGGGGAATGTAAGTGGGGCCACCCGGCGGCGTGAACATCTCCTGCTGCATGACGGCCTCGACCTCGCGCGCGACGCGGACGAGAAACTCTTCCCAGACGCGGCGCGGACGCGACTGCTCGTCGGCGGCTTCGAGCAGATCCTCGCCGCTCTCGCCGTCGATCCATTTGCGAATTGATTCCAGCAGGCCCATAAGAAATCCGCGGATAGGGGCGAACCTACGTGTCCGCCCGTTTTCAACCAGGGGCGGACACATAGGTCTGCCCCTACAAGATCAATCAAGCTTCAAATACTTCTTGTTCACCCAGCCGCGATCCGCCGTGTATGGATCCGATTTTGGCCGCGCATGTTCCAGTACTTGCACCTCGTACCAGTTGTTGTTAACGCTCAGGACGCGCACGCGCGAACCGTTTTCCGCCAAACCGACGGGTTGATTGTCCGTGCTCGGGTCGCTGCGCAAGTTTAGATCGGTCGTCGTCACGCCTTCGCGTCCAACGATAAAAGTATTCGCCAGCGCCGGTATATCAATCAAAGGATTCCAATGCGAAGTAACATAACGGTGCGTCGCTAAAAGCATTCCGGAAAAAGCCAGAATGAGAAACGCAGCGACGAGGAAACGTCTGCCTCGGCTCGTAACTTTGGGTTGGCCGTGCGGCGGGCGCGCGTTTCCGTTCAAGGCTTGAGCAGTGCGTGCCGCCCGCTGATCCGGAAGCGCGGTGATAATTTGATTGGCGTTTGGTCGCTGAGCAACATCGGCTGTGGCCGGTTGGGCCATCCGGGCCTCGCTAACGGGCACAACGATTCGCGGTCGCTGAATAAAAGGCGCGCCGGCGGAGATCGGCTCGGCGATTTGTGATGCCGCGAATTGTGGCCTGGGTGGAGCCTGAGTGATCTCTTCGGGCTCGACATTCAAATCCGCGGTGATTCGTCGCAGGGCCCCCGCATCCGTTGATGCCGGCAACTCTTGTGTGTCCGGCAGAGTTGCATCCGCAAGTTCTTCCCAAAACTCCTGAACCGTCTGGTAGCGATCTTCTGCACGACTTTGCGTGGCGCGCTCAAGCACACTCAGCACAGGTTGCGCCCAATAATGATCGCCGATCACTTTCGGCAGCTCGGTTATGGCGCGCTGGGAAAATCGACGCGGCGGCTCGCCGGCAAGCAGTGAGTAAGTAGTCTTCGCAAGCGAATAGATGTCGGCTGCCGGAGTGAGATGCTGGCGTCCCGCTAACACAGATGCGGTGTCTAACTGGTCTGTTTGCATCAGCGGGTTGTGCTCAGGGGCCGAGTAAATGTTAGTGCCCACGCGTGTAATCGCACCCTCGGTAGCCTCCAAACGCGCGACGCCAAAGTCGGCAATCTTCACGGTTTCTTTGTCGGCTGTGAGCAACAGATTTTGCGGTTTGATGTCGCGATGAATCACGCCGCACTTATGCGCGTGCGCCAGTCCAGAGCAAACTTGTTCGAGATAGAAGATCGCGCGTTCAATCGACAGAGGATTGTTCCGCGAGAGCGCCGCCATGTCTCCGCCCGGCAGGTATTCCAGAACAAGGTAGTGAAACGTCGTGCCGCCAAGATCGATAGCCGTCCCGTGTCCGAGGCGGCTGATAATATTTGGATGCCGAACGCGATCAAGAGCTACGGCTTCGTTTTGAAAGTTGGCGACGAGCGTCCGTTCGAGTTCGGCGTCAGGTGCTTCCTGCAGGAGAAGATTGAGCGCTTTGACGACCACGGTGTCCGGGGCGTCTTCGAGCGCAGCGTTGTCGTGGGCTTTGTAGATTTCGGCATAGCTGCCGCGCCCCAAACATTCGAGGACGTCGTAACGGCCATCGAGTCTGCACTGTTGGAGTCTGAGTTCCGCCATCACCCTACCTGGTATTACTGTTTGCCGGTTTCGTCACCATATCGTCGTAATGCGTCAACGCTCGCTGTATCCCCTTCTTCGATTTCAAAGTTACCGCAGCCAGCGCCAGCGTTGCCTCTTTCCTGATATTCGTATTCGTCGGACTGGGAGACTGGTCAGCACGGATGATCGCCTGCTCAAGCGCGTTGCCGGCCTCGTCGTTTTTGCCCGTCAGCAACAACGCTCGGCCATAAAAATACAAAAACTCAGGATCCGTTGAATCGACTGCATTCGTGATCTTCTGACGCGCCAACTCCGCCGGCAATTTATTAGCCAACCATGCCGCAGGCACTTCGTCGATCTCGCGCCGCGCCCTTTCAAACTCCAGGAGCGGACCTTGCGGCGAGGGACTTGGCTGCGAAACGGGCGGAACCACGGCGGGTGTGCTCAAGCCGAAAGGCAGCGAGCCCTTGTACCGTGTGCCGCCATAAAACGCGGCGCCAACGCCGGCGATGAAAAGGAGAAAGATGAAGAAGCGCGCGGCCGCTCTTCCGGCGCCGCTGCCTGGGGCATGCGAAGCCGAAGCGTTAAAGGTTCTCTCGCGCGGTTGTTTGGTCTCAAGCGACGCTGTCGGCGTGGGAATCAAAACGCGTGAAGTCAGCGCGTCCTCGGTGATATCAAAGGGATCTGACAACCGTGTTACCTGTTCTTCGGCGACGTTCGCGCGGGCCTGATTCGAGGGCTCGAGCGAAAGCGTGCCCTGATCTTCCCACTCGCTCCGGTCCAGCACCGGCTCGCCGAGGCGAACGACTACGGCCGTCAAATTGTCTTCCGCGCCGCGTTCGTAACAACGTCGCTTCAGTTCTGCGCAGACGGAGGCAAGGTCATCATTCTCAAAAAAAAGTCCTCTTAGCTCGTTGTCAGTGATATGCCGCGTAATGCCATCACTGCAAAGGAGAAAACACGAGCCGTCGGCAACTTGTATCGTCTTCAGATCGACCTCGACAGTTTCCTCGGCGCCAAGCGCGCGGCTGATGACGTTCTTGCTCGGATGATTGGCGGCCTGCTCCGGCGTCATGCGGCCGGCGCGCACCTCTTCTTCGACGATCGAGTGGTCTTCTGTCTCGCGAACCAGTCTGCCTTCAGGAGTCAATCGGTAGAGACGCGAGTCACCGACATGGCCGATCGTGGCGATGTTTCCTCTCAGATGCAGCACAACGATCGTGGTCGCCATCATAGAAAGTTTCTGATGTTCGTGCGACATGCGATGGATCGATGAGTTGGCTCGTTGAATCGCCAGCTCCATCAAGTCTTCGATGTCGGCGCCATCCACCTGATGACGAAAAGCTTCGTCGAGCACTTCGATCGCCGTTTGCGAAGCGACCTCGCCGGCCTCAGCTCCGCCGACGCCGTCGGCGACCGCAAAGATGCGGCGCTCAGCGTCTTCGAGAAACGAGTCTTCGTTCAGCGGTCGTCTTTCGTTGAGACCGCGATCTGTCACCGCGGAAGAGTAAAGCTTGGTTTGACTCATGAGACCGCCTCCGGAACTTTTGAACGCGAGGTGACCCGGCTGGCGAGCATTTTGTCACGCGCATTGCGGTGAGAAAACGCCATCAGCATTCCCAGCATGGCAAAACTAGTGATCAAACTAAATCCGCCATGGCTCACGAACGGCAGCGTAATTCCGGTCATCGGCAAAGCGCGGGTAATTCCTCCCATGTTGACCATCGCCTGAAAGCCAAAGAACGCCGTCAGGCCGGCCGCGCAGAGCTTCGTAAACATATCACGCGCATCCAACGAAGTGCGAACGCCGCCGCTGATCAGCAAAATGATCGCGAGAATCACGACCGCGCCGCCGGCAAGGCCCATCTCTTCGGCAATCGCCGCGTAAACATAATCGGAGTCGGCAATGGGAACTACTTCGGGAAAGCCGAGCCCAAGACCGCGACCTGTCGCGCGTCCGGACGAGAGACCAAACACCGCCTGCGCCGGCTGGAAGGCGAGCTTGTTGAACCAGATGTCGACGTTAACCGTTTTCTGCAGGGCCGGACTCTGATCGGCGAGTTCTTTCAGTCTCGGATCTTTGTTCAGCGCGTCCTGATAATCTTTCCGCCACCAGGAAACTTCCGGCGAAGGCGGATCGAAACCGTCAAGCCACAAGTGGAAACGCTGCTGAATGCGGGCCGGAAGGACAGAATCAATCGGACGAGCAATGGTTGGAAGCAGGGGGACCTTCTCCTGAATATCTCGTGGCAATGCGCCCACGACGAGGATCGCAATCACAATCATAACTGAGCCAACCGAAAGGAGGAGCTGCGGCCAACGGCGCACGGCCACGAGATAGAGAGTAGCGTAAGCGCCGGTGAAGATCAGCATTTGGCCGAAATCCTTCAACGCGAAGAAGGGAATGAACGGCATCATGGCCATCGCCACGAGCGGCACCACGTCGCGCGCGCGCGGAATGCCCCAGTACGTTTCTGCCAGATCCTTGTATCGCGCCGTGAGGATGCCGGCGAAGCCAACCAGAAACGGGATCTTGGAAGGCTCCCAAGGTGTCATGTTGCCGGCAGCTTTTCCTGCGCTCGACGTGATAACGGCCACGGTTAGCGGTACCAAAGTCAGCAGCACGATCAGAAAACTATTTCGCTGCAGCATTAGCAGAAACCGATCGTTCACGCAAAAAGAATAGGCCAGGGCAAAGGCGATGAAAGACAGAATGGGAATCCAGGTATACGTTGCGGTCAGCGCGTTCCATAAAGTATAAGTCGATTCTTTGCGCGGCAGACTGTCGAGTTCGACCGGTTGTGCCGGGGTTGGCGGCAATCCCATCATCTGCTTCTTCGCCGGATCATAGTTCTCCATGATGTAACGGATGCGGAGTGCGTCGGTTTTCTCTGCGCGCGCGGCAGCTTTTTTGGGGGCGTTATATTCAGGATCGCTATAGAGGCGATACTGGACCAGCAAGCCGACGGAGAAGAGAAGTACCGCGGTCGTAAATAACGTCCAGTTGCCGGCGAATCTCATCACCCGCGATAACCAGAGCACGAGAAAAATGATCGGAACATACATAGACAGATCGCGCGCCGCTCCGATGATCGAGGTCTCGTAACCGCGTAGCAGCCCCGCACGATGAATCGCCGCATAACCCCCGATCTGGATGATCACGATCAGCAGGATGATCAGAAGATGTGATGATGCGCGGTTCTTCATTGATTCCTATTCTTACCGGCCATTCGGAGAAGCAGAAGGCCGCGGTTGGCGCTTCCTGATTACAGCGGGTGCTTGGGCGCCTGCGGTAGCGCCGAAATAACCGAGGGCCTTTGCTTTCAGAATGAGTTGGGCAGCAATGGGAGCAGCATTTGTGCCACCGTAGAAACTGATGCCCGGTCCTGGACCCTCAACCAGCACAGCCATCGCCAGTACAGGTTTATCCAGCGGCGCAAAACTTAGATACCAGGCATCACTGCGCAACTTATCCGCAAAGATTGTTTCCTCATGTTGCCCGATGACGTTGCCTTTCCGATCGCGTTCAACTACCAGCTTCGTTTTCGGTTGCCCGGTCTTTGGATCGTAGAGTGGGACTTGCTTCTGCGCTGTTCCTGTCTTGCCGCCGCTTCGAATGCCTGCAGCCTTGACAGGTCCCATGGCTCTATCGCCGGTTCCCCCTTCAGTGACTAGATTCATTATGTGGCGGATTTCGGCCGCCTGCTCCCGCGTTAGCACCTGGCTGAAGGCTTCCGGAGGACGGTCGTATTCAATCCTCGGCTTCATCAGTTTGCCTTCGAGATTGGCCGCCGCCGAAACCAGCAAAGCCATCTGGAAAGGGGTCATCTGCGACGCGAGACCCTGGCCGTAGCCTTCATACATCAGTTCGCAACGAGTGGAATGCGGGCCGGCCTTGAGCCAAGCCTCGGTGGGCGCGATCGCGCGTTTGATGCCGTCAGTGCTGGCGTTCCATATTTCTGGTTCTCGCCGGCCCTGCCCGTCGCCGCCCGTGCTGTCGTAAGCGCCCAGGCCCAGCAGCCTGGCCGTGTCTCTGATTTTTTCTCCACCCAGTTGCGTTCCGAGATAGGAAAAGTAGATGTTGCTGGAATGTTGATAAGCGGAATCTATTCCAATGTCGCCGCAGGCTTCACAGGCGCCATTGTCATCCGTGATGGTTTTGCCGCAGCCCTGGGGGGAGAATCCGCCGCTCGTATTGAAACGAATGTTCTGCATACCGTTGCGAAACGCCGTGATCATCATCAGCGTCTTGAACGTCGAGCCCGGCACGTAGTATTCGTTGAGCGCGCGATTCACGAGCGGTTTGTCTTTCTTGTCGTTATTCAACTTGGTCCACGCTTCGTCGTCTACAACGTCTTTCAGGCTGTAAGAGGGCTCGCTATAAAGCGCAAGCACTTCGCCGGTTTGCGGGTTCAACACCACGACCGCACCATGCTTTCCCTTTAACTGATCGACGACCGCCTGTTGCAGATCTCGATCTATCGTGAGTCGCACATCGGAATTGAACTTGTGCTCGATGCCTTCACCTCTTACAACCTGGAAAGCCTCCGGCAACGCGCCACTCTGCGTACCAAAGAGCGCCCGCTCGAGTCCTGGATCGCCATAATCCGAACCCAGGATATGGGCCATTGCCTTGTCCATCGAATATTCCCGCGCGATGTCGCCCGCGGGATCGCGGCGATAGAACGCGAAAGCGCGATCCAGTTTTCCGCTGCGGTCCAGAATCCAGCCGCGCAACGTTGATTCGGAAAACCGTCGATTGCGGAGATCTTTATAGCTTAGCTCCTGGAACTTTTCGTTGCTGCTTGCCGCATAGCGAGCCCAGTAGACGTGAAAGCCGAAGACACCAATCGCCAGCGACACAAAAAACCAGCGCAAAGCATGCAGGCCTCTGTTAGTGGTAGTCGAACCGAGGCGGCGCCTTACTGCTTTTGGAAGATCCTGCGGTGCGACTGTCGTGCCCGCTGCGCTTCGCGACCGGCTTCTTAATAGCGAGACCAATAAGAGAAGCGCTATCAGAAAGAATCCGCCGACGTACACCAGCGTAAAGAGAGCGGGCATCTTCTCCGGAACTGGAGCGACCACAGGTGTGGGTGTTGGTGATTGGAGTAGAAGCAGGAGTGACATCGTCAAGCGTCGCTTTTGCGGAAACGAACCTCAATATCCCCGAAGCCGACTACGTCGCCGTCCTCAACTGGCCGCGACTCGCCGTAGGCGATGCGCCGACCATTGATGTAAGTGCCGTTGGTGGATCCGGTGTCAGCGACCAGCAGCGTTCTTTGCTGGTTCATCACCACGGCGGCATGGATCTTTGAGACGCTTGCGTCGTTCAAACGGAGTTCGTTATCAGAACCCCGGCCAACATTCAGGCGGCTGCCACCGGGTTTGAAGACGAGCGGAATCTCGCGCGTTCCCGCGCGCAGAGTCACGCGAGCGATTACGTTCACGTCCGGCGCGGTCGGCTGCGCCGCGGGCGATATTCCCGCTTGGGCGGCGCGCTTCGCCTCGTCTTGCTGTCTCAGTTTCTCTTCAAACTCCCCGAAAGTCGGATCGACGGATATGCCTGTGGTAAAGATGTCGACCTCAGTCTCGACGCGCACGGACGCGAGGGTACGGTAGCGGTGATCGTTGATGTGGTCGATTGCTTCGGCCAGAATCTCGTGCTCCAGGTCTTTCAGGATGTCCGGCGGCGCTTCTGAATGTGTGCCCCATTCGAGCTTGAGTTTCATCAGGTGAGGGGCGATGCGCCCTTTTGCTCCTTCGTTTCGCACGCGCTCGTCGATCAGCCGCTTCATCCTTTCGACCAGCTTTGATGTAGTGAGCCCGCTCTTAGGCTCGACGGTGCGACCAAACTTTCGGTCAACCACGTCGCCCATGTTTTCGAGCACTTTCCGCAGAAGCCGTTCGGGCAGCGCCTCTTCGCGCTTCTTCTTTGGCGGGGACTTTGGTTCTTCAGTCATTCAGCTAACAATACGAGTTCGGTCTGGGGAGGGTTCGGTTGCCGGCCAGCCAACCAACCGACGACAAAAACGCAGCCCTGTCGTGACTGCGCGCAAGGGAACTGCACTGCGTACGGGCTTATTCTAGCTGAAACCGGGTCGCGGTAGTAGGGCCGGCCCTAGATGGTGCAAGTTGCCAGATTAGGCTTGAGCGAAAACATGATCAGGCTCATAATCCCAGTTGAGATAAGAACATGAGCGAAGACCCCACGCAACATTTCCAGAACGGTGATTTGCGGTTCATCCGTGAGCGGCTTGACTCTATCGACTCGCGCTTGGCTACCCTTGAGGATCGAGTCGACCGGCGTTTACAAGAGACGCGGCCGATTTGGGAGAGCGTGCTCGAGCAGTTGAAAGATATGAACGTGAGGCAAGCTAAAATCGAAAACGAGAACAAGGATTTCAGACCGATGTTTCGCTCAGCCCTTTTCGGATCTGTCGCGGGTCCAGGAAGACCTTGAGGAGCGTGTGGATAAGATAGAGGGACGTCCTTTGCCTCAGTAGCTAACTAAGAATAGAAGAATGTTCGAACATGAGAACAGCTTACCAGTTAGCCATGCCCTGAATGGCGGCGGAAGCTCAGCCCTCCACGAAGAAGAAAAACAAGCGTGGGAAACATTGCTGTCCGTCACTCTTGAAATAAAACAGTCCCTTCAAGAAATCGGCCGCAAGTTGGATGCTCACGACCAAAGTTTTTCTAAACGCTGACCTTTGCCGCTCTCTGCCGCGCCGCTTCGTAAAGCAAAATCGATGCGGCTACGCCAACATTCAGACTCTCAACTTGGCCGTGCATTGGAATCTTGACGACGGCGCTTGCGGCAGACACTTCCTCGGCCGTAAGGCCGGTTGATTCCGGACCGACAATCAAGGCCCGCGACCCCTGCCAATCAATCTCGGTGTATAGAGTCGAACCTTCAAGATCAGCGCATATAGTTTCAATATTGCGCTCGGAGCACCAGGCGAGAGCCTGTGCATAAGTCGCTCCGGTCCAGATAGGCAAACGAAACGTCGAACCCATCGCGCCCCGCAAAGCCTTAGGCGAAAATGGATCCGTGTTATGCGCGGTGGCGATTGCTCCCGTAGCGCCCGCGGCTTCGGCGGTGCGCAGGATCGCGCCGACATTTACCGGATTGTTGATGCCGTGCATGATTACGATCAAGGGAGCGGTCCCTTGGGCGTTTTCAAACTTCGCACGAACCCAATCGGGCCGCGAAGCGAGCAAGATGATTCCCTGCGGAGTTGTGGTGTAAGAAATCGAGGCGAGTAATTTCTCGCTGACGCTCGCCAACCTTTCGCAGACGCGATCCAGCTGCTTCAAGAATTTTGCGGCTCTTTCTTTTCGCGCGATCTCTTCCGAGAAGACTACCGCGTCGATCTTCAACCCCGACGCCAACGCCTCTTCACAAAGTCGCAAACCTTCGACGAAGATTAGCTCCTTCAGCTTGCCGTCGCGGACGTCACGCGCGCGGCGGAGCAGGGAATTATCGCGACTGGTGATATGAATCGGTTTCAAGTTTCAGGTTCCAGGTTTCAAGTTTCAGGGCTTCAAATTTCAGGCTTCAAGTTTCAGGTCGTCAGAATCGGAGATCTTAAGACCTGAAACCTGAAACTTGAAACTAGCCGGCTTCAATTTCCGCCCAGATGGGCCAATGATCGGAAACATTCAATGGCCGCGCGACACCCCACCGGTTTACTTTCACGTCGCGCACAAAAATCCAGTCGGCATGAAGACGCAACCCGGCCCCGCGCCAGGTCGCCGTGCCGGTTGGCAACGGTGTCGTATAGCCACGCGATTCCAGAAGGTGACGAGTCTCGACGCACTTCTTTTTTGAGAGCGTGTTGAAATCGCCGAGGATGATCGTCGGTCCCGCCGTCACCTCGGCGTGCGCGAGCATCGCTTCGAGTTGCGCCAGTTGTCCATTGGCTGCGGCGTGCGGATCGATGTGCGCATTGAATATACGAAGGTTATTCGGTCCAAGCGAAACGGTCGCGCCTACAGCCAGCCGGGGTCGCCAGGCGCATTCATGCCACGGCAGATCGATTCTTGTGACGTTTTCGAGGGCCAGGCGACTCAGCAAAGCGACGCCCGTATCACCCTGGTCATAAAGCGCGATCTGTTCCTCAAAGTTGAGCCACCATTGACGTGCCTTTGGTAGTACGCCATGCGGAATGCCGGCGGGCACATGCACCCAGTTCATGTCGAGTTTCGTTGCCAGCTCGCGCGCAACGTCATGGCCGCCGGCGCGGCCAGTCTGCTTGTCGGCTTCCTGCAATGCTAGAATGTCCACCGGCGGCAACAGCAATCCATCGTTGAATGCGTGCGCGGCCGTATCGATATTTTGAGCAATCACTTTTGTTCGCCTGCGCGGCAGGTTCAATCCCGCGCGACGCAGCAGGCCGCTGGAGATCAGATACCGGCCTACGCCGTAGCGGATGTTGTAGGAAGCAATGATAAGTTTGGAGCGATCTGAAGACGTCGAACCTGACGGTCTGACCTCGCCGAATTCGATCCGGTCCGACGCTGCCAAAAAGGGAATCGTTGTTTCAACTGCCGCCATCGATCATCATATTTACGCGAAAACGCGGATAATACAAAACCAGACGGATATTATTGATGTACCACAACGTAATCGCCGCAGTCGATGATATATTTTTCGCCGCGAAGATTCGCGCCGTCGCGGAGCATCTGGGTGTGGACGTACAGTTTGCGAAAAGCGCTGGCGCGGTGATCGAAGCTGCGCGCGCGAATGAAGGATCCGTAGTGGTGGTCGATCTCCACTCACAGAAATGTCAGCCGCTGGAACTGGCGCGTCAGCTCAAAGCCGACGCCAATCTCCACTCAGTAACACTGATAGGTTTTTTTTCACACGTAGAAACCGCGTTACAGCAGGCGGCAATGAACGCCGGTTACGACCACGTGCTACCGCGATCGGCCTTCACGAAGAACCTGGCGCAGATTTTGAGTGGCGAGTTTTGAGGGGAACAGTTGTATTCTGAATTAGCTTACCGCGGCCGGCACGACCACTTCGTGAATCGCTCGCACCTCGCCAACCAGTTGTTCGTATTGCTCGAGCGTCAGTGCCTGCGCGCCGTCTGATAAGGCTCGCTCGGGTTGATCGTGGACCTCGACTATCAGTCCGTCGGCGCCTACAGCCACACCGGCGCAAGCAAGCGGAATGACCATGTAGTTCTTTCCGGTTCCATGCGAAGGATCGACGATGACCGGGAGATGTGAGATGCGTCGCACTGCCGGAATGGAAGCGAGGTCGAGTGTGTTGCGCGTGTGCTGCGCGAACGTGCGTACGCCGCGCTCACAAAGCACAACTTGGTAATTGCCTTCGGACATGATGTATTCGGCAGCCAACAACCACTCGTCCAGCATTGCTGACAGGCCGCGTTTCAATAGGACAGGCAAATGCGAGCGTCCGGCGCGCTTTAGCAGCGAAAAGTTCTGCATGTTGCGGGCGCCAATCTGAATCATGTCGGCGTAGCGCTCAACCAGATCGACGCCGCTCTCATCAAGCGCCTCCGTGACGATCTTCAAGCCGTAAGCTTCGCGAACCTCCGCCAGGATCTTCAAACCCTCTTCGCCCAGGCCTTGAAACGCGTACGGTGAAGTGCGCGGCTTGAAGGCCCCGCCGCGAAAGAAACGCGCGCCGCTGCGCCGGACCATCTCCGCCACGGCGAAAGCCTGCCCGTGGCTTTCGACGGCACAGGGCCCCGCAATAATGGCCAGTTCGTCACCGCCGATTGTTGCGTCGCCGATTCGCACAACCGTTTTCTCTGGTCGCAGGTCCAGAGTGATCAGTTTGTACGGCTTGCTAACGCGAATCGCCTCGGCGACACCGGGCAGACTCTCGAAGCGGGTTGGATCCACGGCGCCTTGATTACCGGTAATTCCGATAGCTGTTCGGGTAGCGCCAGGCATTGGGTGTGGCTTAAATCCCAATTCGGTGACGACCTCGCACACGTGCGCAATCTGAGCGTCCGTGGCGTCGGCTTGCATTACTATTAGCATGGCTTTCTTATACCCTCAAGAATGATGAAGAGTATAGCATCCTGGGGCGTCGGGACATCCTGTCCGCGCTCCCAGCATCTACATTCTCTCCGGAACACTAATACCCAGCGTGGCGAGGCCTTTGGTCAACTGCCGGCGCGCGATGTTTGCGGCAGCGATCAAGATGGCGCGTTTGGTTGTATCCTCTTCGGCGATAATGCGATGACGATGGTAAAAAAGATTGAAGGCGCGTGCGAGATTGAAAGCATACTTTGCCAGGTTCGCGGGCTCGGACGACGCGGCGCATTGAGCAATGACCTCTTCGGTTCTTTCGGAGAGCATCACGAGCGACCAGACTTCCGTGCCGGTTTCGCCTTCCAGGGTTTGCAAAACTTTCGACCTCAACTGATCATCGGTTGCTGCCTTCTCGATCAACGCTTCCGCTTCAAGACGGGCTTGGTTATCAAGTTTCCGAAAGATTGAGTTGGCGCGCACGGCGGCGTACTGGCAATATGGTCCGGTCTCGCCCTCAAACGAGAGCGCCTCTTTGAAGTCGAAAGCGATTACTGAGTTGCGCGTGAACTTCAAAAGGAAATAACGCAGCGCGCCAACTGCAATCTCATGCGCGGTCGCGCGTCTTTCCTCGACAGACAGGTCTGGATGACGCGATTCTACTTCCCGCAGCGCGTCGGCCTCCAATCGATCGATCAGATCGTCGGCCTTCACGCCAAGCCCTTTCCGCCCGCTCATCTCGATGAAAGGCCGCGCCCGATCTTCTGCGCTCAACTCGATGCCGAGTTCTTCACAAGCGGCGGGCGACAAAGCCACCATTTCGTACGCAAGGTGAACGCTGGCATCCTTGCCGACTTCCGGCACGATCGCCGCCACGCCGCGCGCTACGATCTCCTGTGGATACGATTGGCGTGAATCGATCACATTGTAAACTCGTGCACCAGCACCGAACTCCGGACGCTGGCGGTCTGATTCTTTACCGGGGTTTGCCGTGGTTGTGACCCACGAGATATGACCGTCGGCATAAGTGCGAAAGGGTTTGTAATGAAAATCGAGCCCGAGCCGGCCCAGCTTCCAAAGTTGGTAAGCGATGTCTTTGCCCGTGTAGGTCACTGTGCCGTTTGAGCGCACGATGATCTTGTCGGCTTCGTGCTCGTCAGTGCCGGTGTGTGATTCAAAGGGCATTACCCAGCAGCCTTTGGCTCGCCCTTCGCTCTCAAAACGAATAACGCCGGTCTGTTTCATCAACTCGAAGGCGCGCTCCCAGAAATGCAGGTGCAAAATCTCTGACTCGCGCACCAGCAGATCGTAACGGATGCCGAGCCGCTCCATCGTGTCGAGAATGCACTGGACATTGCGAGTGGCAACATAGTCAGCAAGTTCCGCCGTTGGATTGTTTCCTTCCTCGAGCGCATGAAGAATCTCATTCCGCAATTTCAGGCGTTCGGGATTCTGCTCGCCATTCGGATCGCCGTTCCGATAGAACACGCCAACCTTCGTGTAAAGATCCCAGCAGTAATAATCAAATGAGCGACCGACGGGAAGCGACTGGTCAAGAGCCTTGATCTCATCGAGTGTCAGATGCTCGATGTGCATGAACCCGACCACCACATCAGCCACCTGTACCCCAGTATTGTCGATGTAATTCTGTACCTCCACACGCTCGCCCGCAGCCTGCAGGATGCGCACGAACGTGTCGCCCAACACTGCGTTGCGCACGTGGCCGATATGCGCGGCCTTGTTGGGATTGATGCTGGTGTGCTCGACCATCTGTTTCGCGCGTGCTTCCGCCGAGGCCGACGCCGAGGTCGTGCTCGCGGCTTCCGAAGAAAAAAGAGAAAGGAGGTTAGCCCGATCGAGAAAGACGTTGATGTAACCCGCGCCGGCGATTTCGACACGCGAGACTTCTTCAATTGCTTCCAGGTGCGGTTTCAGTTGTTCGGCGATTGAACGCGGTGCGAGCTTTACGCCGGTTCCTTGTTTGATCAGTTTGGCCAACTCAAACGCGACGGGAAAAGCCAGGTCACCCAACTCCGTGCGCGGCGGCGTCTCGGCGCTCACCTCTCCAAGCTCAACACCGAAATCCTTAAGCGCGGCCGCCCGAATGCTATCTTTCAGTTGTTTTTGAAGCTCAATCAGCGTCACTTTTGATCCGGTCTCTGATGTCTTTCTGCAAAAGCCGAAAGTATAGCCCGTACCGAACCGCGAGCGTTAGCGCGAGATCGGGCCAAGCAGGAGCCCGCGCGTTAGCAAGGGCTTTGCTTCGTGCGTTGGTGAAACAGAGCCGTAAGCCCGCCACTGGGCAGCGACGATGAGGTGCTCGGGATCGCTTGCTTGACACCTTTCCGCTGGGCTCTGTTACCATCCAGATTTCAGCACAAATGCAAACCGTGACTAGAACAATCATATCTGATGAGCTGCGCCGGCGCTTTGTGCATGCGCGGCGCGTGCTCGTGTTGACGGGGGCCGGTGTTTCAGCCGAGTCAGGGGTGCCGACGTTTCGCGGCGGGGGCAATACGGCGGTTTGGAAGGGAATGCCGTTCGATGTCATCTCTTCCGCGCAAATGGTTCAACGCGATTTGCCGGCAGTGTGGGAGTGGTTTGATTATCGTCGCGAAATGCTCAAGGCCTTGGAACCGAATCCGGCGCACCAAGCTATAGCGCAGTGGCAGAATCGATTTGAACAGTTCACGCTAGTCACCCAGAACATCGACGGGTTGCATCATCGGGCCGGCTCGCGCGACGTGATCGAGCTACACGGAAGTATCTGGCGCGCGCGTTGTATTACGTGCCACGCGCAGTGCTCCATTCCGAGGGATGGTGAACCTCGACCAGATGCATGTTTTGATTGTGGTAATCCCTTGCGGCCTGACGTCGTCTTGTTTGGTGAGCTGCTTCCGCGCGGTGCATTCGAGCTGGCGGCGGAACAGGCAGGCAAATGCGAACTCTGCTTCGTCGTCGGCACGTCTGCTGTTGTCTATCCCGCCGCCGCTATTCCCGAAATTGCCAGGGCGGCAGGCGCTTATGTTTGTGAAGTCAATCCAGAGCCAACGCCGCTGTCCAATTTGTGTGACGAAGTGATTCAAGGAAGAGCCGGCGAAGTGTTGCCGATTCTCGGAATCCAGATAGCTGTTAACGGCTGAGCCGCGTAGCGGCGCGATGTTTATAGATCACGAGTCCAGGAATAGACATTGGCTCCGTTAGGAGCGCGATATTTCCATCGCCGATAAATCGGCTCAAGAATCATATTGTTACAGGTTTCTATAAACATTCTGTGCCTACGGCACTTCTGGAAATGAATGCTACGCTAATGGATTATTCATGAAGACACTATATTTCGACTGCTTTGCGGGCGCGAGTGGCGACATGATCCTCGGCGCGATGGTCGCCGCCGGCGTCGATCCGCGAGCTTTAACTGAGCAGCTGGCTTTGCTCGGAGTTCAAGGTTTCGAGATCGACTTTGTAGCCGTTGATCGCTCGGGCATTGGTGCGACGCATGCCCGCGTACACACGGCGCACGAACATGCGCATCGTCACCTGAGCGACATTCTGAAGATCATCTACGTCTCGCGTTTGAGTGACGCCGTTAAAGACCGAGCCGAAAAGATCTTTTTGCGTCTGGCGGAGGCCGAAGCCAGAGTACACGACGAGCCGGTTGAGCACGTTCACTTTCACGAGGTTGGAGCGTTGGATGCAATCGTCGATGTTGTCGGTGCGTCGATCTGTTTTGAGTTGCTTGGGATTGAACGCTTCGCTTGTTCGGCACTGCATCTGGGAAGCGGTACGATCGAGATGGACCACGGACGGTTTCCGGTGCCGCCCCCGGCGGTAGTCGAACTACTCAAGGGCGCGCCTGTTTACTCGACTGACATCAAGGGTGAATTGGTAACGCCCACCGGCGCGGCGATTATCACGACGGTCTGCCCGGAGTTTGGTCCCCTGCCTAAATTGAAACTGGAGAGTACGGGTTATGGCGCCGGCACGCGCGAGTACAAAGGCTTTCCCAATGCCTTACGCGTGCTGATCGGTGACGACGGTCAGGACGCGGCTTCGGAGACACTATGGATTATCGAGACGAACGTTGACGACATGTCGCCGCAGATTTTCGGTCACGTGATGGATCGGGCCCTGGAGTTGGGTGCTCTAGATTGCTACTTCACTCCGATCCAGATGAAAAAGAACCGACCGGGAGTATTGTTGTCCGTCCTCTGTCGCGACGGTGACCGCGAAAAGCTTTCGGACATGCTTTTTTCCGAGACGACAACGCTCGGCTTGCGGAGCTACTCGGTCGAGCGCCGCGCCCTTCAACGTGAGAGTGTTCGCGTCGAGACGCCGTATGGACCAATTGGTGTTAAAGTAGCCAAACTGAACGGCCGCATCGTTAATCAGATGCCCGAATACGAACAATGCCGCGAGGCGGCGCGCCTGGCAGCCGTTCCGCTACGAACAGTTGAAGAAGCAGCGCGTACCGCATTTGCAAAACTGAATACCTGACAGGGTTGATTGCCAAGAGAAAAAGAATGGCCACAAAGTTTTCAGAAGAGAAAGCAGCTCAAGAGTCGGCGGAAGAATCGCGGACCACCGTAGATCTCGAAAAGATTGCGCGCGGTGTGCGTCTGATCCTTGAAGGCATTGGCGAAGATCCTGATCGTTCCGGTCTCAAGGACACGCCTCAGCGTACAGCGGAGATGTTTGCCGAACTGACGGCCGGCATGCACGAAGATCCGCAAGTGCACGTCGTACCTTTGCCGGGCGACAAGCACGACGAAATGGTTATCGTCAAAGATATAAGCATCGCTTCGATGTGCGAGCACCACCTGGCGCCTTTTGTGGGCAAGTGTCACGTTGCTTATATCCCCCGGAATGGAAACATCCTGGGACTTTCCAAGATCGCGCGCATCGCCGAGACGTTCGCGCGCCGCTTGCAATTGCAGGAACGTTTGACAACCGACATCGCGGATACACTCTACGAGGGCTTGAAGCCGCTCGGCGTTATGGTCGTGATAGAGGCTGAGCATACGTGCATGACGCTGCGGGGCGTAAGGAAGTCAGGCGCGAAAACAGTCACGTCGGCGGTGCTGGGCGGATTTCGCAAAGACCCGCGCACTAGGGCTGAAGCGATGGCGTTGATTACAGGCAAAGAGTGAGTGAGGCAGAAGCCGACCGTGAGAGAGGGCTTCGGTGGAAGCTGTTGTTGCTAACTAAGGGAGGAGTGAGAGCTAATACGATGTCATTCAAGCTAGTGAAAAGCTCGTTTGCGATCTGTCTGATTGCGGCCACCGCCTTGATTGTAGTCTCGCAAAAGCGTCGCGGCGCGCGCAGTCCGATAGACGAAAACGGTTTGCGCGCGCACATCAAGTTTCTCGCGGACAACTTGCTTGAAGGACGCGGCACCGGAGCGCGCGGTGGCGAGCTTGCCGCGAACTATCTTGCGGCGCGGCTTGAGTCGCTGGGCCTGAAAGGCGCAGGCCTGAACGGCAGCTTCTTGCAGCCGGTGTCACTCGTCGGCGTAAAGGCCGATTCCAATACTAAGCTTACAATCTCGTCCAGCAAAGAAAAAGAGAGTTTCAAGTTTGCTGATGATTACGTTGCCTTCACCGGCGCACAGACGGACGAAGTTAGAGTCGATGCGGATCTAGTGTTTGTCGGTTACGGCATCAATGCGCCCGAACAACGCTGGAACGATTACAAGGGTAACGCTTCGGATTATCGCGACAAGATTCTCGTGATGCTGGTCAACGATCCGCCTGCGACACCTTCAGAACCGAGTCTGTTCGGCGGAAAGACGCTCACTTATTATGGTCGTTGGACTTACAAGTACGAAGAAGCTGCGCGTCGTGGCGCCGCCGGCGTGATCCTGCTGCACACGGACGAGTCAGCGGGTTATCCCTGGAGCGTCGTGCGCACCTCGAACGGCTCGTGGCGCTTCGACATCGCTCGTGGAGCAGGAGACACAACACCATTCCTAAAGTTTCGATCGTGGGTAACTGACGATACAGCACGGCGCATGATGAAACTCGCCGGTCAGAATCTGGACGATCTGCGCAGGCGTGCCGCATCGCGCGACTTCGTGCCCGTTAAGCTGGACCTCAAAGGTTCACTTCATCTGAAAAGTGAAGTGAAGAGAGTTGAAGCTCCTAACGTCGCCGGTATTTTGGTCGGACGCGATCCGCAACTGCGCAATCAATATGTCGTTTATTCGGCGCACTGGGACCATTTTGGCATTGGCGCGCCCGACAAGACTGGCGACACGATTTACAACGGCGCCGTCGATAACGCATCCGGCTGCGCGGCGGTACTGGCGATTGCTGAGGCGCTCGCGAAGCTGCCTGAAGCCCAACGCCCGAGACGTTCGATTCTGTTTCTGTTTACCACAGCAGAAGAGCAGGGCCTGCTTGGTTCGGAATGGTATTCAAGGCACCCACTGGTGCCCTTGGACAAGACCGCCGCCGACATCAATCTCGATTCAATGAACGTGCTCGGTATGACCCGTGATTTCATTCCCCTGGGCGCCGAGCGTTCAACTTTGAAGGACGTCGTCGAGGCCGTAGCGCGCGAACGCGGCATGAGGGTGTCTCCCGACGCGCGGCCCGAGCAGGGGTCCTTTTATCGTTCGGATCATTTCCCGTTTGCGAAAGTGGGCGTGCCCTCGATCAGTTTGAAGGAAGGCGACGACTTTGTCGGCCGGCCGAAGGGTTGGGGCGAGGAACAATTCAAAGCCTACAACACCGCCCACTACCATCAACCGTCGGATGAGTACAGCGACTCGTGGGACTTTCGCGGCATGATCCAGGAGACTGAGATTGCGCTGGATATCGGTCTGCGCGTCGCGGACATGCAAGTGATGCCGCGGTTCAATCCGAATGATGAGTTTGCTAAAGCGCAACGTCGATGAGCTCAACTCTCTGCGCGTTCTCAGCGTCCTCTGCGTCTCGGCGGTGAACGCTTCCGTAAGAACGCTCACCGCAGAGACGCAAAGTGCGCAGAGGTGACGCAGAGGATCGATTCTGATGAAAACTTTCTACGTCACAACCCCTATCTATTATGCGAATGACCTGCCCCATCTCGGCAGCTTGTATCCCACCATAGTCGCCGACTGTCTGCGTCGCTACAAGCGCCAGCGTGGTTATGAAACCTATTTCCTAACCGGCACAGACGAGCACGGGATCAATATCCAACGCATGGCCGAACGCAAAGAGGTGACGCCCCGGCAATACACGGATAACATTGTGGCGGAGTTTAAGAAGCTGTTTTCGTTATTCAGCCTCGATACCGAACACGGCGGCTATGACATTTTCATGCGCACGACGGAGCCGTTTCATTATCAGGGCGTGGCTGAATTGTGGCGACGTGTGGCCGCGTCGAAAACGCCAAAAGGAAACGACGCGATCTACAAAAGCCACTACGAAGGCTGGTTTTGCCCGTCCTGCGCTGAGTACAAGACCGAAGATGAGTACCAGAAACCCGAGCAGCCTGGTGAAGCGCCCAGTTGTCTCGTCCACTTGAAACCGCTCGATCGAGTTTCAGAAGAAAGCTACTTCTTCCGTCTTTCAGATTACGACGAGGCGTTGCTCAAGCTTTACGAGGATCCAGAATTTGTGCAGCCGGAAGGAAGACGAAACGAAGTGATCAGTTTCGTGCGCACGGGGTTGCAGGATCTTTCGATTAGCCGCGAGAAACGTTCGGTGAGCTGGGCCATTCCAGTGCCCGGCGATCCTGGACACTCGATCTATGTTTGGTTCGATGCGCTAATTAACTACATCACCGCGATCGGCTTTGGTAACGAAGAGCGCGAGCGCGTTGTCGGCTTTGAGAAATTCTGGCCGGCAGTACATTTGGTTGGTAAAGATATTTTGCGCCAGCACGCAATCTATTGGCCCGCATTTCTGCTGGCCGCGGGCATCGACCCACCGCGCAAGGTTTTCGCGCACGGCATGTGGCTTGATCCAAATGGGCGCAAGATGTCCAAGACACTGGGCAACACGATCGATCTCGACATCTTGCATCGTTACTTTGCGACCGACGCTGTGCGCTACTTCTGTCTGCGCGAGATGGTGTTTGGCCAGGACGGCAGATTCGGCTACGAGACTCTCATCGATCGCACGAATAGCGATCTGGCGAGCGGTCTCGGTAATTTGTCCAGCCGCACGCTCACAATGATTGCTCGTTACTGCGACGGCCGCGTCCCCTCTGGAAAGATTTCCGAAGATAAACTGCTGTTTGCGAAACGCGTCGGCGTGGACACAGACGAAACTACTATCGCGGGATTTGCCGAACATGCGCGTGATCAGTTTTTGCATGACTTCGACAACTTTGCCTTCAGCCGCGCGTTGGAAGTGGTCTGGTCAATCATTGCGCGCGTTGACAAAATCATCAGCGATGCCAAGCCCTGGGACCTGGCGAAAGATGAGAATCAACGGCAGACATTGAACGCTGTCTTGTATCGCGCCGCAGAAACGCTGCGCTGGCTTTGCATTCTGCTCAATTCGGTCATGCCGGAAGCAACCCAGGGGATTTACACGCAACTGGGCTTGGTCGATTCCCTCGCGCATCTCAATCCGGCCGATTTGAAGTGGGGCGGTCTGGCGGAAGGGACACAGATCGGCGAAGTGAAGCCTCTGTTTCCGCGCCTCGACAGAGCGAAGACCATGGCTGAAATCAGGAATGGAAGTGACGTTTCGGCCGCACGTCCAAGTGAGTCTGATGCGGTAACCAGCGCTGCGAGCGAGGCCAGGACTAAGCCCTTGCCACCAGTGAGGCGCGCCACCACAGAGGCTGTCTCCGGTAGTGAGGGAGTCACCAGCTTCATTGAGATAGGAGACTTCGCCAAAGTCGATCTGCGCGTCGGCCAGGTTTTGACAGCCGAACGCATTCCGAAGGCAGACAAGCTGTTACTCTTGAGCATCGATATCGGCGAGGAGAAGCCGCGACAGATTCTCGCGGGCATTGCCGAATACTACGAACCTGAAAAACTGGTTGGCCGCAAGATTGTAGTCGTCGCGAATTTGAAACCGCGCAAACTGCGCGGCTACGAATCCCAAGGCATGCTGCTGGCGGCTTCAGTCGGCGAGGAAGGGAAGCCGGTGATTGCGACGTTTACGGAAGACGTGCCGAACGGCGCAAGATTGAAATAGGCAACGCAGGCCAGTTGATAAGATACAATAAGAGGAAACTGATGAGCCGCGTGATCAAAACAATCGAAATTGAAGGTCAACCGGCGAAAGCTCTGTTCGATACGGGCGCTTTCCATAGCTATCTGCTCCGAAGGTACCTCGAAGAAATCCCAGACCGGTTTGTACCAGTGACAAAGCCCTATGGAGTCGCTCCTGGCGGCGAGACTTTTGAAGTGCGAGAGCACGCCCTAGTCAACGGAAAGATCGAAGGGCTGGACTTCAACACGATGGTGGTACCTGTAGAATCGCTCGATGAAGCGAGGCGCCACGATCTCGACGCGATCATCGGTACCAGTAGAATGAACCCTTGGGAAATCACCTTGAACCCCAGCGACGGCGCCTTGGGCCTTGAAGGACTTAGGCGTCGCAAGTTAACTGAATACTGATCTTGACTGAGTAATCTTGAATCAAACTGTCGTTCTGGGGTTTTGGGATCTATCTGCTACTTGCTATGATGCAGGTTGGTTGCGGCTGATAAAGCGAAGATCGAATGCGAAGTACTGATCAAGGCCGAGGCGTCGACATGCTTGAGAGAATCGCAGTAAATCCGGAAATCCACTTTGGGAAACCTTGCATTAAGGGAACCAGGATTCGGGTGCAGGACGTGCTGGAGCTGGTTGCCGAAGGACTGTCATTTGAACAAATCATAAAGGACTACTATCCAGACACTACCGTTGAAGATATTCGAGCTTGTCTTCATTACGCTGCTGCGCTGGTCGCGGCCGAAGACATCGACCTTACCCCTATGCCGGCTTGAAGTTTCTCCTCGATCAAGACGTTTACGCTATCACGGTGCGATTCCTCACCGCGCTCGGGCACGACGCAATTCGCGCTGCGGAGGTGGGGCTCAGTACCGCCTCCGACGAGGATATCTTGCGTGAGGCTCAGAGTAGCGGCCGGCTGCTCGTTACTCGCGACAGAGATTTCGGCAACCTTGTTTTCGTCCGGGGCTTGGGCCCAGGTGTCTTGTATCTTCGCATGCTTCCATCCACGCAGAACGCAGTTCACAGCGAGCTGGAACGAGTCCTGTCAAGTTACTCGGAGGAGGAGCTAAGAAAGGCGTTCGTAGTTGTCGAACCGGGCGGACACAGATTCAGAAGGCTAAACGTTTCCACATAAGCTCTATTTCGTAGCTTTCGCGGTCAAATCTTTGCGGTCATGTTTGTAGATTCCCACGCCCACATTGACGGCCCTGAGTACGATGCCGACCGCGACGATGCGATTCAGCGCGCACGCGACGCAGGAGTCAGCGCAATTCTGAATGTTGGCACCGGCGATCCAAACAGCGGGGCTTTGAAACGCGCGGTCGAGCTTGCCGAAAAGCACGACGACATTTATGCGGCGGTCGGAACGCATCCTCATGACGCGCGGCTATTTGATGCGCGCGCCGAGCACACAATCAAAACACTAGTGAAGAGCTCGCGCGTAATCGCCTGGGGCGAGATTGGACTCGACTATCACTACGACAATTCGCCGCGCGAGCTCCAGCGCGATGTCTTTCGGCGCCAATTGCACCTTGCTCGCGACGTAGGCCTGCCGGTCATCATTCACACGCGCGAGGCTGAGCGGGACACGATCGACATCTTGAAATCGGAGTGGAGCGCATCGGGCCTTCCGGGAATCATGCACTGCTTTGGCGGCAGTTTGAAATTAGCAGAGAGCGCGTTGGAACTCAGCTTCATGATCTCGTTTGCCGGCATCCTGACTTTCAAGAAGGCGGATGACCTCCGAGAAGTAGCCAGGCACGTTCCGCTCGATCGTCTCCTAATCGAAACTGACTGTCCGTATCTCGCTCCCATTCCATTTCGCGGCCAGCGCAATGAGCCGGCGCACGTCGTCGAAGTCGCGCGTGGTCTGGCCGGCATCCACGGCATGGACATCGAAAGGATCGGCGCAATCACGACAAAGAACTTTGCGCGTCTCTTCGGCCTTGAACTGATGGTCTGAACGTAATTCAATACTCCTAAAGAGCGCGCGGTTGATAGTACGAAGCCTGCAAGAGAGAACTTTCACATGCTTGCGGTTTGATGCTATGCTGCAACCCGAGCGAACAAACGGATCGGCGCAAACAGAATATGGCTCAGCAGAACTCGTTCGACATCGTTTCGCAAGTGGATCGCGCCGAGGTCGTTAATGCGATCAATCAGACGATGAAGGAAGTGCGGCAGCGATTCGACTTCAAAGGCAGCGCGGCCAATGTAGCGCTGGAAGAACACGAGCTTGTCCTGTCAGCCGAAGACGAAACCAAGCTGCGCAACATGAATGACATTCTGCAGCAAAAACTCGTGCGCCGAGGCGCTCCGCTGAAGGCGTTTAGTTATGGCAAAGTTGAACCGGCAGCCGGCGGCACCGTGCGTCAACGCGCGGCAATTCAGCAGGGCATTCCGCAGGAAAAAGCCAAAGAGGTGGTAAGGTTCATCAAGGATTCAAAAGTGAAGGTGCAGGCGGCTATTCAGGGTGATATTGTGCGCGTCACTGGTCGAGACCGCGACACTTTGCAGGACGTGATCGCAAAACTGAAGGGCAAGGATTTCGGTATTCACATGCAGTTTACGAACTATCGATCGAACTAAGCGTATTGGCAATGCAAAGTTCCAGTAACACAGCAGTAGCCGAAGAAGCGAGGCTCACGGCGCAACGGATCTTTAGTTTGATCTCTTCAGAACTTGCGCAAGTGGAAGCCGAGTTTGAGCGGCAGGCTCGCTCCAACATTCAAGTGATCGCCTACATTGGTGACTATCTGCGCGCGTCCGGCGGCAAGCGCGTGCGTCCCGCTCTGACTCTTCTGTCGAACTACGCAGTTGGCGGAGACGGCGGTAGTTACAATTCGATTCGCATGGCCGCCGTGATGGAATTTCTGCACACCGCGACTCTGGTCCACGACGACATCATCGATAACGCCGAGACGCGCCGGAATCGGCCCACCGTCAACGCGCGCTTCGGGAACCAGACCGCGGTCCTGATGGGCGACTGGCTTTATATGTCGGCCTTTGAGACGAGCCTGGCGGAAAGGTCACTAGCCATTCTTGATGTGTTGACAGCCGTCACCAGAAAGATGACTGAGGGTGAACTCGTCCAGTTGACGTTGTTGGATCGAACGGACATTTCGGAAGAGCAGTACCTCGATGTGCTCCAGCGGAAAACTGCTTATCTGTTTAGCGCGTGCTGCGACGTCGGCGCGATTCTCGGCGGCGCGAGCCATCAGCAGCGCGCCGCGCTGCGCGATTATGGAATGAATCTCGGCATCGCTTTTCAACTCATTGACGATCTGCTTGACTTCACGGCAAACGGTCAGACGCTGGGAAAGGCTGCCGGTGTTGACTTGCTCGAAGGCAAGCTGACCCTGCCACTCATTTACCTGATTGCGCGCGACGAGTCTGCTTGCGAAATGGTGCAAACGGTAATCAGCGACGGCAGCTACCACCGTGTGTCACGCTCCATGCTGATTGCGGCAGTCGAAAGAGCGGGTGCGTTAGAACGGGCCCGGGAGCGCGCCGATGAGTACGCCGAGGCCGCCCGCGACTGCCTCGATGACCTGCCTGAGTCTGAGCATTGCGAAGCGCTGCGAGCGATTCCCGCCTATGTCCTCGAACGCGATAGATAGCCGAATCTCACGCCCCTCGATAATTGGGTATTGTGCGAAAAGCAAATAGTCGCTAAGATTCACCCGATGGACAGGACCAGCGACAATCTGCTTTCCCGGCTACAACATAACCAGCGAGAGTCGCGTTTGGTGCGCATGCAACTGGTCGCGCGGCTCCGAGAACTTGAAGGGGAAGCCGATATAGTGCGAGCGGAACTTGCCGAGATGGACAACCTGGCAACTCAGACCGACGCCGCTATCTACCGTCTCTTGTCGTCGATAATGGCTTCCAACAATCTTTCGGCCGGCAATCCTGCGAACGGTTTTCCATCCGATGCCGAGCTTGAGGCCGCCATGGGCCACTCGGCGCCTTCACCCCGAATACCGGCAAGACAGCGACCCGTTTCTCCGATAAGACAGCCGGCGCCGCCGGTAAGAAACAACATCGAGGCCAACAGCGATCGTTTTATGGATCGGACTATTCCGCAGGCGGTGACCTTGCTGCTGCGCGAAGAAGGCGCTCCTCTGCATGTTAACGAAATCTACAACCGTCTGCTCGAAGGCGGATTCAAGTTCACTGGCCAGAATCCCACCATCAGCGTCGCCGTTTCGTTGAATCGGAACGGCCGTTTCCGCAAAGTCGCGCCCGGCACTTTTGATCTGGTCATGCGCGACGCGAAGAAAGCTTCCTGACGATCCCCGCCCTTTGAATCAGAAGAATGGTGAATTATTGCGCCAATCCGACGCGGCGCAGCAAGTCCTGGTATCGCGGATCGCTGCGCAGTGGATCGAAGCGGGGCTCTACCTTCAGAGTCGTGAGCGTGTTCGAATGCTGCAAATAAGCCTTCTCAAGGTAAGCAAAGGCCTGGTCGTTGTTGCCCATGCCGAGGTAGGCCCAGAGAATAGCCGCCGGCTCGACTTGCCGGCGCCGATCTAATTCCAAGAGTTTTTCCAGGGCGCGCTGGGCTTGTGCCTGCTGGCCGGACTTGCCATAGATGTAGGCCAACTCCGACCAAGCCCAGGGCGCATCGCCGTCGGCGCGGCGACCCTTTTCGATATCGGCAAGCGCTTCTGCGAATGATCCTTTCTGTTCGTAGGCCCACCTGATCAACCCCGCGCGCGAAAAGTTGGGATCCATTTCGCGCACCGCGCGAAATTGTGCGATGGCGCGATCATACTGTCGCGAGTAATACAGGATTGCGCCATTATCAGCAGCAATGATCAGCGAAAGCGGATCAAGTTGTCGCGCGCGTTCGCTCTCGCGGAGCGCCTCATCGAAACGGCCGCGCCAGGTCAGGTGCTCGGCATACCAGTGATGAGCGGTGGCGTAGTTAGGATTCAACTCAATGGCCCGCTGGAATTCTTTCTCTGCGGTTTGCCAGTCCCAGTCGTAATTTTGGACGATCAAAGCCAACGCCGTGTGGGCCTCTGGCAGGTCTTCGTCAATTTCCACAGCACGCAACGCCGCAGCACGCGCTTTGGGCATGAACTCAGTTTGCGGACGCACACTATAACCACCGATCAGGGCATAGGAATCCGCCAAGCCGGCATAGGCCCGGGCGTAATTGGGGTCTTTCTCTGTGGCCTGCTGAAAATAATTGATAGCTTGTTCAAATCCCTGAGCAGTCCGTTTGTTGAAGAAGTACTGGGCCTTGAGATAGAGGTCGTACGCCTCGTATGCTTGCGGTGGCGAAGACTGAGAGGTGAGTTGAGTTCGCTTGTGGTCACCCAGCGTCAGTTGAATTTCATCCGTGACTGCTTGCGCGATCTCCCCCTGGAGAGACAACACGTGGCTTAATTCGCGATCATACTGGCGCGCCCAGACGTGTGTCTGATCCTTAATCTGAATAAGCTGGGCTGCAATTCGCACTTTGTCGCCATCGCGGCGGACGCTGCCCTCCAGCACATACTGGACCCCCAGTTCACGACCGATCTGGTCCAATGCCGCCTGGCTATTCTTGTAGTGCATGACAGAGGTGCGGGCGATCACACCGAGATGATTGGGATCACGATTTCCTAACTGCGTGATCATCTCTTCCGTGAGGCCGTCGCTGAAGTAGTCCTGGCTTGCGTCGCCGGAGAGGTTCTGGAACGGGAGCACCGCCATCATCACTCTCGTACTCGATGGCTCTGGCCGAGATGAGCGGCCAGACCACACCAACCAACCACCGAGTGCCGCGATCACTACAATCACAAACCCAACCACGACCGGCCACCTTAATGACGCCGGACGCGCTGGAGTTTCAGCCCCTCCACTTTCTTGTGCTCTCACAACCTCAGATTGGGTAGTCTCCGCCGCGCTGATTGGGATTGAATGGAGATCTGCCGCTGTGTCTCCGGCAGCGATGCTTAGGCTCGGTCCATTAGTCTCAACCGGCATGATGAAGCGATAGCCGCGACGCGCTACCGTTTCAATGTAGATCGGCTGGCGAGCATTATCGCCGAGTGACTTCCTGAGGTGTTGAATGTTGGAAGTTAAGTTTGCCTCTTCAACAAAGCTGTCTGGCCAAAGCTGATTCATCAACTGTTCCTTCGCCACAATCCGGCCAGTGTTCTCGACCAGAATCAGCAGCGTGTCAAAAACCTTTGGCGTCAAAGGCAGAGGCTTCCCTTGGCGCAGCAGGACTCTTTGATCCGTATCGACGATAAACGCTCCGAACCGATAGAAATGCTTGATCGCCAGAGACATAATCGCCTTCAGAACTTTCTTAGAACTTTCCTATAAGTTTTTCAGGACTTCCCAAACCTTCAGGCGTAAGTTCGTAGAAAATTCGGACTCGGGAACTGCCGTTGATTTTATCAGCCATGTTGTTTGACGGCAACGCGATGGTCCCGGCGGATGGATGTGTGGGTCAAAGGCCATTAAATTTCTGGCCGGTGGACGCAGCGTCTGTCTTGGAATTGTTTCAGAGAGGAGGAGGCGATCATGAGACGGATTTCGTTTCTAATCCTGGCGTCTTGCATTGGAGTACTTAGCTTTCAAACTGCGTCGGCTCAGTTTCCGGTAAAGATCAAGATTCCTAAACCGAAACCACAGCCGACTCCGACTGAAACCTCACCGCCGGCTTCGAGTAACGACACGCAATCCAGTCAGCCGCAGCCGGAAAGTGGAAAAACAACGAAACGCGCAACGGCTGAGAGAGGCGTATACGCAAAAAAAGAGATGCCCACGAACACGCCGAGGTTCCTGACCGATACTCTAAACATCAGTTGCGATACGCAAGACTACTACTGGAAGTCGCCGAAGGAAACTAACTACACCAGTTGGATTCCGCATCTCCAGTTCTATGTCCTTTATGCAGGTTCAGCTACCTTGCGCTTCAAGGCGGAGTATTTCATGCCTGATGGCCAGCCTTGGTACAGCGAATCGCTGGAGCAGAGAGGCATACCGGACTCGGACCCTAACGTCCTGATCGCCAGCGAGTATGTTTCCGACAAGGACAAGGGCAAGGCAGTCGTAACCGGTGGGGTGTTTGGCGTGAAGATTACCAACCTGCGGGACAACTCGATCGTCTTTCAGGGAAAGTTCAAAGTCGTCAGATACAAACCCGAAAACACCGACGCGCGTTTCCGAAACCTGTTTGATTTCTATGTCGATCAGGATTGGAACTTACCGATCGGCTATGCCTACATCCTTTGGGACGGCGGTGCTTATGTCGCACATCCTGACGAGGGGTGGCCCGTCGTCCGAATGTGGTTCAAAGGCGGCGTCAAGACAGAAGACCTCGAGGCGCGCCTTCTCTATAACGGACAGCAGCTCGCCACCACTGATGACGGCGGATACGTGAATTCGGGCGAGCGCCGTTTTCCGAAAAAAGCCGGGAATAATCCTGCGCTAATGTGGAACTTGTTTGAGTTCAAATGGTTTCACAAGATCAAGTTCATCGGGAACGCGAACGCGCGAGCATTAACTTCCAATAGGAACACACTCTTAAACAAAACAAGATCAGCACGAACAAAATCATTCTTCCCGTGAAGGTAATAGGAAACGTGGACAAGTGGAACGCCGCCGCCTGGAAGACGGATGCTTTCTATGGAAATCCTCTGACTGGGTTTAACGCACAGTAAGTAGACATTTTGATAAGGGGCAAGGGGAACCAGGATTATGAAATCACGTGCTGTCAATTCTCGCTTTTCGAGAAAGCCGTCGCCTCGGTCGAGAAGACTCTCGGTTAATCGGCTGGCGACCAGAAAGTGGCTAACTCCCAGCTTGTCAGTGCTGGTGGCCTTGCTGTTCGCTGGTTTACCGGCTTTGCGCCATGCCGAGTTCTCGCGCACTGTCAGCGCTCAGCAGGGTAAGCCGGCGCCACTTGAATACGTCGTTAACAGCACAGGTGACGGCGGCGGTAATGTGGGCGCCGATACCACCTGCGCAGACAGCTTGGGGAGGTGTACCCTGAGGGCGGCGATTGAGGCAAGCAACTCCCACCTCCCTCCTGACTTCATCAGCTTCAAAATCCCGACGAGCGACCCGGGCTTCGATCCGTCAACTGGCATTTACACTATCAACCTGAACCAGGGGCTGCCTGACCTGACCGACAGTGTCATCATCACGGGACCGGGCGCCGACAAGTTGACAGTGCAGCGAAACGCGGGTGGCGGCTTTTACCGCATCTTCAGGGTCACCACCGTAGGCACAGTGGACGTCTCAGGTTTGACCATCGCCAGGGGGCTGGTCGGGCAGGTCGACCCAAGCGACGATGGCGGTGGCATTGAGAACCTCAATGCCGGCACGGTCAATGTTACTAACAGCATCGTCTCTGGTAACTCTGCTAGTTCGGGCGGGGGCATTGCCAACATGAGTTCCGGCACAGTGAGCGTGACCAACAGCACAATTACCGGGAACTCGACAAACGTTATCGTGGCTGGCTCAAAGGTCGGGGGCGGCATTTACAACCACGCTACGGGCACAGTAAACGTCACCAACAGCATGATTAGTGGTAACTCTTCGAGCGGCCCTGCGAGCGGCGGCATCTCTAACTATGGCACGCTGACTGTCGCTGTCAGTACACTTAGCGGTAACAAAGGCGATGGCATCGATAACGATAACAATGGCACGTTGACTGTCACCAACAGCACGATCAGTAGTAACACTGGCTGGGGCATCCGGGGCAACGGCACAATAACTGTCGCTGGCAGTACTCTGAGCGGTAACACTGGCGGTGGTATCAAAAGCGGTAACGGCCTTTTCCAGCTGACTGTCACCGGCTGCACGATCAGTAATAACAATAACACGTCCGTCATCAACAGCACCATTAGCGGTAACTCGGCATCTAGACCAGACGATGGCAGCGGAAACGCCGGTGGCATTTACAACGTCGATTCCAGCCTCGGGGTGACTGTCGCAAACAGCACGATCAGTGGCAACACCTCTCCCGTCACCGGCGGCATTTTTAGCCCCTCCTTAAACGTCGTGCAGGTTAAGAGCACGATCGTCGCCTTGAACACGGGCAGTTCATCAAGTCCGGATGTTCTTGGCCCTTTCTATTCTTTGGGCTTCAACCTCATTGGCAAAAAGGACGAGAGCGTTGGCTTCACCAAGCCGACAGATCAAACTGGAACGATCGGCTCGCCACTCGACCCGAAGCTCGACCCCAACGGCCTACAGAACAACGGCGGCCCGACAAAAACCATCGCGCTCCTCTTCGGCAGCCCGGCCATCGACAAGGCTACGAGCGCAGGTGTGCCACTTCGCACGAATGACTTGACAACCGATCAGCGCGACACAGGCTTCCCGCGCACCTTTAACGATCCCAATGTTCCCAATGCTGCGGGCGGTGACGGCACCGACATCGGCGCCTTCGAGGTGCAAACCGCGGCACCCACGCCGACGCCAACACCGACACCAACGCCTTCGCCGACGCCACTCGCCAGCAATGTGCAGTTCAGCGCGTCGAGCTACAGCGCGGGCGAAGGAGATGGCTTTGCAACAATCGCTGTGACTCGTACCGGCGATACTTCCGGCACAGTCAGCGTGGACTATGCGACGAGCGACGTCGGCGCGCAGCAACGCACTGACTACACCATTGGCGCCGGCACGCTCACCTTCGCGCCCGGCGATATCAGCAAGACGTTTAGCGTCTTGATTGTCGACGACCTTTACGTCGAAGGCAGCGAGGTCTTGAATCTGACGCTCAGCAACCCTACCGGTGGGGCGCAGTTGAATAGCCCCAGCGTCGCCACGCTAACGATCATTGACAACGACTCGACCTCTCCGACGACAAACCCGCTCGATAATGCGCGCTTCTTTGTGCAGCAACACTATTACGATTTTCTCAGTCGTTTCCCGGACCAGGGCGGCTGGGACTTCTGGACGGGACAGATCACCCAGTGCGGCACGGACCCAGGCTGCATCCGCAGCAAACGGATCGACGTGTCGAACGCCTATTTCTATGAACTGGAATACCAGCAGACGGGCTCTTACGTCTTTCGTCTATACCGCGCCGCTTTTGGAAACAATCAGCCGTTTCCTAATCCCGACAATTCGAACCAAACGGAGGCGAAAAAACTGCCCAGCTACGCGGTCTTCGCGCCCGACCGCGCGCGCGTGGTCGGGGGCGCGAGTCTCGCTGCCGGCCAACAGAGCATCGCCAATGCGTTCGTGTTGCGAAACGCTTTTCTCGCCAAGTACCCGGCGAGCCAAGATGGACCGACGTTCGTCGATGCGCTGCTGGCCAACATCAAGAATGATACCGGCGTCGATCTCACATCGCAGCGCACGGCAGTCATCAACCTATTCAACACGGGCGGCCGCGGTGCAGTGATCTATCGCCTGGCTGACGACAACGCACAGACAAACGCGATAAACAACCGCGCGTTCATCGATGAAGAGTACAATCGTGCGTTTGTCTTCACTCAATATGCGGGTTATCTGCGTCGCGACTCGGACATTGGGGGCTTCCTCTTCTGGCTGGGGCAAGTGAACAGCGCGCCCTTGCGCGATACCTCGAAGCAGCATGCGATGGTTTGCGCGTTCATCACTTCGGCTGAGTATCAGCAACGCTTCAGCTCAGTTGTGACGCACTCGAATAGCGAGTGTCAGTAGGATCAAGCGGAGCGCTGCAACTTAATCGAGAGAACAAGAGGACGCACACCACCGCCGGCCAGAATCCCACCATCAGCGTAGCCGTTTCGTTGAATCGGAACGGCCGTTTCCGCAAAGTCGCGCCCGGCACTTTTGATCTGGTGATGCGCGACGCAAAGAAAGCTTCCTAACAATCGCCGCCATCATTGGGGGCTTCCTGTTCTGGTTGGCGCAAGTCAGTAACGCGGCGCTTCGCGATGTGAAGAAGCATGCAATGGTCTATTCATTTATCACTTCGGATGAATATCTAACAACGCTTCAGTCCCGCGATGACGCACTACAAGTCCGAATGTCCGCAGTGATGAGTGATGAGGAGTTATGGGGAGATGGTTTCCTGTGATTTCGTGGATCGTCGTTCGGATTGCCAAAGCACAAGCGATCCACGAAGCGACACGGACAAGACGAAAACGCCAAAGTCCCACATCAATGGAAATTCAGATCGCTGATGAGGACGATGTCGTGTTGCCAGCCACCGCGCGTGACTGCGAGCAGCTGACTGTCGGTTGAATAGCCAAAATCGAAAAGGTCATCTTCAAACTTCATAATCTCTTCGGTTTTGCCACCGCTCAGCGATCGTTTGACGAGTCTGGTCACACCGTCTCGTTCGGCCCCGTAAATCAACGCCTGGCCATCGGGCGTCCACAGGATGCGCGTGCCTGAGAAGTTCTGTCCTGCGAGATCAATGGTCTTCAGAGGCTGTACACCGGCGAAGGGCAGGATCAAGAGAGCGGCCTTAGATTCACTTCTCCCCAGACAAGCAATCATTTTTCCGTCCGGGGATACTGAAGGAAAATAAGCCGGTTGCTCGATCACGCGCGTCGGTTCGCCGCCCTCGATTGAAATTCTCCAGAGATCCCAGTTGTCGGTCGAGTTGTAAACAACCCATTTTCCGTCGGGAGAAATCACTGGGAAATTTTTGCCGCCGCCATTAGTCAGTTGGACTTGATTACTACCATCGATATTCATGCGCCACACCTGAAATACGCCGGTGCGATTAGACATGAATATAATGTAACGGTTGTCGGGGGTCACTGCTGGCGTGGCATTAGTGCGGGAGTCAACCGTGAGTTGTCTTTGTTCCGAGCCATCCGGCTGCATCATCCAGAGGTCTTCATTACCGGTCACCCTTGATGAATAAATGAGTCGACGATTCGGCGTCCAACAGAGTTTGTCCGTTGCCGCCGTGATCCTTTTGAGACCCTGAGCTTCTCGACTTTCACCTACCCAAACGTCGGAAGCACGAGTCGTCTGCGAGGCCACAATCTTGTCGGCGTTGGCAGTGAGACTCAAGTCGGAATAGGATACTAATCCTGCGGTGATTTGCCTGAACTCCATGTTCGGATAGGAAACTCGCCAAAGTTGAAGGTAACCTTCGGAGTTTTTTCCCGCTGACATTACCAATCCTCGCTTTTGCGGCAACCACGCGATCTTGACAATATTCGCAAATCTTTCAGCAGACAAGTCTCGTGTGGTCGCGTCAGTGACGCTGACCTCAAGAAGACGCACATTCTGGCCGCCGCTCGCTGAATTGCCGAAGGCGCAAACAATGGATTCGTTGTCAGGTGACCAGACGGGCGCGTCCAACTTGTCGGGATATTTTTGCGTTAACAAGGTACGTTCGGCCGTGCCGTCTGGGTTGGCAATGACTAAAGAGTATATTTGCTGTCCGTCGCTATTTATGAACCGGCGAATAAAAGCGATGTGATGGTCATCGGATGAAAGCGAGAATCTACCTTCCAGTCCGTCTACTATTTTTATCGGCACGTCACCCAATAACGAAACACGATAGAGAGCACCGGGAGTTCCTTTGACGAAATAGAGGTATTCGCCGCTGTGAGCAAAGGCCAATCCGAAAATAGGACCATTTGCGGGAACGATTTGAACGTTCGTGTTCGTTGCAAGTTGTCGCAACCATATGCTTTGGTTGTTCACGAAGCCGCGCGTGTAGGCTAGATACTTGCCGTCTGATGAAATTGCGGCGTGCGGGCTCTCGCCGGTTGCGGTCAATTTCTCGATTTTAAGTGGCAACGCTGCTACGAATTCCCCCAAATTTTGATTCGAGTTATGTGTAAATCTCCAGACCATCAATCCGGCGCCAGCCAGGACCAAAGCCAGAGCGATCACCAGTGCGATAGCTTTCTTGTTTAAACGAGGGAAAGCAGAATAGACAGCAGGCATCGCCGCGAAAGCTCTTTCGCGCATGTTCGACAGCCTCGAGTTTGTCGAACTCTCGATACTGCTGGTTCCTGGTCGACTGTCGAAATTCTCAAGTCGTTGGGTGAGGCGGCTGGTGTTGTTGCGGTCGCTCAAGACCTCTTCGACGTCAGCGATGAAACGATAACCGCGACGCGGCACGGTCTCGATGTATTGAGGCTTGCGGGCATTATCACCCAGGGACTTTCTAAGTTGTTGAATATTGAAAGTCAGGTTGGCCTCTTCGACAAAGCTATCGGGCCAGAGCCGGTTCATCAACTCTTCCTTTTCTACGATCCGTCCGCTGTTCTCGACCAGGACTAGCAGGGTGTCAAAAACCTTCGGCGTCAGCGGCGTGGGCGTGCCCTGGCGCAGCAGCACCTTCTGGTCACTATCGACCATGAAATCTCCAAAGCGATAAAGCCGCTTGATTGTCAGAGACATCGCCGCTCTTAGAACTTTCTTAGAACTTTCTTATCCGATTCTCAGGACTCTTCCAAACTTCCCAGGTATCTTCGCGGAGAATTTGGACGGGGAAACTGGGCAGATTTTAGCAGCCACGATCACCGGCGACAACCGAATCAGGTCTGGAAAAACCCTGAGAGCCTTTCATGAAAAAACAAGTTCCCCTGCTGCTGGTGCTTATCTCTCTAGCCCTTGCTGGGTGCAAGAGAGATGGGGAAGTTAACGCGATCTTGGCGACGATCGATTCTTTTACTACAGAACTGGTCAGTCGGATTGAAACGGCCGGGAATCCGTCGACCGGCCTGGACGAGGCGCGGAAATACTTCGATTCCAGGAAGAATGAAGTCACAGCCAAGGTGGACACGCTGAAACGCCTGCGCGAGTCTCAGGTAAGCGACGCAACAAAACAAAAGATTACTTCGAGCCTCGTGGACGACGCGTCCAGGGTCGGCGATCTGGAAATTAAGTACGTCGGCCAGTCGATGAACGATCCGGCATTCAAGGCAAAACTCGACAAGCTGGTTAAGGATTACCAGGCGTTATTTACACAGTGAGAGAGCGAGACCGTAAAGCAAGAGCATCGCGGTTCGATGCGCGAAGAAACTAGAGTTCTTGGGAGGAATAATCATCATGACAAAGACTTCGCTTCGAATACTTGGGCTTTCGATCTTCACAGCACTCAGCATTCAAACCGCTTTGGCGCAGCTTCCGAAAATCAAGATTCCAAAGCCGAAACCGCAGCCGACGCCCACTGAAGATGCGGAGCCCACGCCGAGCCGCGAAACGCGACCATCTCAGCCACAGCCCGATAACCGCGACACGGCGAAACCTGCGGCGTCAGCGGGAAACGCTGCCGCACAAGAAGGCCAGCCGACAATCGCCAAAGACTCCGTTCAGGTCTTCACCGCAAACATCAGCGGCAGTCTAGACGCCCCGAAGGACAAACAGCTCCAGTGGAAACCGGGTATCTCCTTCCGCGTCAACGGCCCCATCGCCAGCGGCAGTCAGCTCTGGGTTGAGTTTGGCTATCCGGGCCGCAAGGAATGGGCGAAGTTCGATTGTCAAACACGCGAGATCGCGCAAGTCCAGTGGTGGCAGGTGGACGAATGCACGGCGCCTGACAGAATGACTACGCCCTATGTGGGACCGGTGGATTTCTCGATTCACCTGCGCAATGAGCTGCAGGGTACGACTGTGACGCTATTCACGGGTAAGGTGAAAGCGGCGAAGTTTATCGGTCCGGCTGGGCCGCAGTACCCAGAGTTTTACGTGGACGAGGACTGGCGGATCCCGATTGGCTACGTCTTCTATGAACGTAGCGACGGTCATCGTGCAACGTTCCTCAACGTTGGCTTTTGGTATCGCGGCAATACGGCAACACTGGAGGCCCACTTGTTCTATCAGGGTAAGGAGATCGCCAACTATGACTCTGCCGGCAACGAGGGATCTGATTGGAATCCGGCGAAGCACCAGTGGGGTTTTGCCAATTGTCAGTTTGTGGGCGTGTACAAGGATGATCCGGGAGAGGACGGCTACGATCCGCGTTTCGCGGTGGCCAGGAGCGCTGGCCAGTACGAAGTCAAGGTCCTGGTCGCGCATCATTTGGCGCGCTCGATCAAGTTCACGGTGAAGGCCGATGGAAGCTTTGATAATGGCATCGCTGGCGCCAACAAGTTGGGCAGCGATCGCGTGATCGTGCCCGTCCAGGTAATCGGCGACCAGAGTGCCTGGGATCGAAATGCGTGGAAGACCGACGCTTTCTATGGAAATCCTTTAGCGGGCTTCGATGCTCCGTAAGGCAGACTTTGCAGAAATTGAACAACAGAGAACTACCAGTTCGAAGAACGGGCAAAGGCGGAAGATGATGATGAAAAGGAACCTCAATCTGCACTGCGAAAGGGAGATGAATCAGATGAAGACGAATATGAAGATGAACCGAAGCGTTTCCAGCGCGCTCATGGCAGGTCTCTTTTTGCTCGGGTTTGTTTTGGCGTGTGGCGACGGAGATGAGACTGAGAAGGCCAACAAACTCGTGGCTGAAGGGAACGCGGCGATCCAAGAAGGCAAAAAATATGTGGCCGACGCTGAGGAGAAGAAGAACAGAATGCTCCAAACGAATGTATCGCAACTAGCCGAGGCCCGAACGATCGCCAACGAGGCCATCAGAGCGTACGACCAGGCCGGGGAAAAGTGCAAAGAAGCTGCCGGGAAGTTTGAAGACGCCAGTAAGCTGAAGATCAACGACAAATTCAAGGAATACCTGGCAATCAAAGTGAAGGAATTCAACAAGCGCGCGGAATTAGTCGAGACTTTGAAGAGCACTCCGCAGGCTTTGATCGATAGCCAGAGTCGAGCCAGTTTCATCAGTCGGGCAAACGAAGCCAATCAAAAGGCCGAGAGGCTGAGCAAAGAAGCCGATGATCTCGGCGCGCAAGCAGAGAAGCTTCAAAAGGACAATCCCGACAGTTTTAAGAAATGACATGCATGAAGTCTTCATTCACTACGCGCCCGTTCGTGCACAGAAGGAGCAAGTGATTGGGGTCAACTTATTACTTCGATTTTGAGAGATGTAGCGACAAGATAACTCTCAAAGTTGCGACTGGCAAAAGACTGGCGTCATCATCGGAAGCGCGTGACGAAAGCTGGATGTGTCACCGCTTTGGGCGTGGCTGAATTCATGACGTATAGAGTTGATCGTTCTTGAAGCGTCCAGTGCCGTTCGCAATCCAGACGCAGCAGGAGGAAAATTATGAATCGCCGATCATCAGTTCAGCGCGCAGCTGGATTTACCGTGATTGCAACCGTACTCCTCTTATTAGTAACCGCCGTCGCGTACAAATATGACGTTGCGTTAACGTCGCACGCACAAGGTCCCAACGGAAAGGTGACGCACTCTGTCAACGGTAGCACGGAAACATGGCGCATAGACGAGCCTAACGTGAAGCAGAAAGTCACACCCTATCCGCAGATCACTTTCAAACCCGGCGATCGCATTACGATTGATGCCGGCGGCTGTGTGCAAACAGGAGGTCATGGTGACACTTGGAAGCGATACGTCGACCCGCTGGATGTCGATTTTCTTCGAAGATCAGTTCCCGCGGACAAGTATCACGGCCTTATCGAGATCCCTGGTGCAACTCTGGGTCTTGTAAGGTTGAATACCGTAGTCGGAAAAGACCGGAGAATGCTATCAATCCCGCAAAACTTCCACTCACCGAGGGGCTTGTACCTTACATTGGGATACGAAGACGATGGGTATGGCGATAACGGGTATTATGCTCATGATGACGGCACTGGAAATCAATGCAAGAGCGTGGGAAACGCATATCTGATCATCACGATAGAGCATGGTCTTCCTCCACCAACCTCAGGGGCGGCTCCCTTTGATCTCATCTGGGATAGTGAAGATGACAACGGAATACCGTTGAACCCAAAGTGGGGATGGCAGATCACTCATCCGGGCGGTTTCCCTAATCCGATGCAGTGCCCTAACGGACCTCACAAGAGTCCGTGCACAACCTGGCAGGACGCGATCAAACTTGACACCGCGGATATTTGTAAGTACGAGCAGTACGATCCAACCGCAAACAACGAGCCTCCAGCCTTTGGCGTGCCAGGCCACGCTAACTGGGCGGCTGGCACCTTTGTCGGCGGAATTGCCTGGGAGACCCATTCTTGTCCTTGCGACACCTGGTGTGCGATCAGAACCGGGGCTTGCGACGACGATTACAACTTCGACTTTTACCCATCAGGCGGCGCTGCGCTGACCATTGCGAGAGAGAATATTGAGAGCGAATTTGACTCGGATGAAACCATAGACCACTTCAACACCCCGTGGTGGAACAGGTTCCACAACGCGGTTGACAATTACAGTTCGGATGCCGAGGTGAATCAGCTCTGGTTCAAGGAGCCGGACGGCACCCCCATGCGGTACGCCATTGTGACCGGATTGATCGGTCTGGAATTCGCCCACACGGTGAGCACTGAGTTGCATCCGGTGTGGGCCATGGCGATCCGCGTCAAGGACGACGATCCGGCGGATGAAGTCTGGGCCTTGTTTATTCGCCGCTTTGGCAATGAAGGCTTTTGCAGCGGAGATCAGCATTACCTTGATGGCTTGCCTAACGACACCTACACTTTTCGCTTACCCTGGAGGCCGGGCGCGTCAGCGGTAAGTGTCGGCTCGGCTACGACCTTTCTGGCAAATTACAATGGCACGTACTCCCTTCAAACAGCACCGAATCAGGGGGTACTGGTTTCCTTCTCAGCGCCCGAGGGCGGCGAGAATCGCCTCAACGGTGAGTTGCATCTGCAATGGACGGGCGGACAACGGCCTGCGCCGATTCCGCCACTTGGCGGATGGCCGGGGCCACAACAACCGGAGCCATGCGAGAATTCGTGTACGGGGGATTGCGCTGACCTAGCATACAGACCTGGAGCGACTGAAACGGAGAAGAGGAACCAACGTCAACAGTGTATAGACAAGTGCAAGAAAGACTGTCAACGAAAGGCTCAAGGAAAGGTTAAAGTACCGCAGCCTGAGCAACGACTTGCGTCCGTAGTAGCCAAAATGACGCTGGCACAGCGCGAGGGATTGGCCAAGCTAACCCCTAGAGCGCCAGTTTTAAAGGACGCCCAAGCCTTGCGGCCAGGCGCGGTCACCAAAATCCAAACGTTGCCAAGACACTCGGCGCGCCCTCGCAGGGTTCAGTTCAGGTCCGTGCCGGACGCTAAGAAGAGAGCCAGAAATCAGCGCCTGCTGGACACGCTTAATAAGATCCTTGGCAGGCGCACGGCGAGGTAACCGTGGATGAGTTATGAGATTCGGGATTCGCTGGCGACCGGGGGCAGTCGCCGGATATTCAACGGAACACGTCCCCACCTTGGTGGTACGTTGATATCTCAATTTTGAAAGGAACAATGATGATGAGAAAGGTTCTCGATTTAAAGTTCATCTTCCTAGTAATAGTTCTGATCGGATTGGGCAGCATTGTGTGGGGTCAGGATCAAACGGTCTCGGTCGCGATCCTTAACTTTCAAGACGACACCGGCGCTAATGCTCCCGCGGAGCTTGGGCAAAAACTGTCACAGGACCTGCACCAGAAGATTGCCACTGGCTTTAAGGATCTGTTGCCTCGGCTCGTCGCTGCCTCTGATGCTGCTGCTGTAAGAGGATTGACGATTGACCAGATCGCGGCGTTGGGAAAACAGAACGGTGCCAGATATGTCATTCGTGGAGGACTGCTTACGTTAACCTCGGAACCGGCCGGCTCGGACAGCAAAATCACGGCTCAACTCTACGCTGATATCATCTCGGCAGATACCGCCACTCTCATTACGACTGTGCGCGCCGAAGGGTCAGGAACGCAGTTGGGCCCGACGCCACAACTGTCTGCGCTGGACGTCAAGAACGATCAGTTTCCATCTTCCGGCGTGGGCCAGGCGTTCACTAGTGCGATCACACAGCTCGCCGATTCAATTCATCAGGCAGTAACCGCGGGCACTGGTAATGCACCAACCACCAGCAACACTGCGCAAGCCGGAGCACAAAACCAGCCAGATGCCGCCCAAGCCGAGGCCGCGAAAACCGCTGAAGCTGATACTGACTTGCAACAGCTGATCGCCCAGGCTCAGTCGCTAATTTCGAGCAGCGCGAACCCCAGCACGCAAAGCATGACCGCAGTGAGCCAAGCCCTTGAGGCTCTGAAGGCTGCGCTCGCATCGAAGGCCGCCCTAATGCAGAACGGACAGGATACGTCGCAGGCCGATCAGTCGATCGCCGCGCAACGCCAGGCTTTGCAAACGGCGGTGGCCCAAGTCACGTCCGAGGCAGCATCTTCTTCGGGAGCCGTTTCCACCAACACGGATCAGCCAGGCGCTCCAAAAAAAGGCTTCATGGAGAAAATCAACGGCTTTGCCGGTCAGGCCTTGACGCTCCTTCAAGAGATTCAGCAGATACGCACGACGCTCCAAGGCTTACGCGAATCCTCCGCGAATGGTGGGTCATCAACAGACCAAACAAGCACAAGCGGCACGGGGGGTGCAACGGAACAACAACTCGGCGAGGTCAAGGGTGTGGTTACGGACCAAAATGGCAGTCCTGTTCCTAACGCTCAGGTCGCGGATCAGACATCAGGCGCAACTACTTCGACCGACACCAACGGTCAGTATGATCTTAAGGGGCTACTTACAACTCAACTTGCCATGCTGGTTGCAACGGCCGGGGGCAAGACCATGAGCGCACAAACTCCGGTAATAAGCGGCCAACCAGCTACGGTGGATTTCCAATTTAAACCTGATGCAGGCAGCAGCGGAACGCCCCCCACCGTTTTGCCTCCGACAATTATCGTAAACTCGCAAAAGATAGTAGCAAACGCGGGTGCAGTGAAAGGCGTCGCGCGAGACGCGCAGGGTCGTCCAGTCACGCGCGCTTTGGTCACGCTGAAGGGCTTGGGTGTCGCCCGTACCAATTCGCAGGGCGAGTATCAGTTCTTGAATGTGCCCGCCGGCTCACAGCAATTGAGTGTCAGCCAGAGTGGACTACAAACCAAAACAACTCAGGTCCAAGTGTCTGCGGCGAAGACTACTGAGGCGGTGGTTCAATTCGCGGCCGGCGATAGAATCGTAACACCGGCAAGATCTTCATTGTTAGGTTCGGTCTCCGGCGTGACACTTTCGGGATCAGTCCTGGATGGCGAAAACTATCCAATAGCTGGAGCGAAGATTTCTCTCATTCAACAAACATCTGCAGTCGCTGTCTTCACTGGAGCCAACGGCTCGTTTCAGCTGAACAACATCAAGCCCGGAGCTTACCGCGTCATTGCCTCCAAAGCCGGCTACGGTACTTCTCTTCAAAATATAACCCTCAGTTTTGGTCGTGGTGAGTCCGTTGAATTTAGATTGAAACAACAGAACTCACCTCTGGTGGCAAGCTTGTTGAAGAGGGAGTTGGATCGGCAAACTGTAATTCGCGGACATGTGCTCGGCGCAAATGGCACAGGAATTCTCAATGCCATGGTGACGTTAAAGAGTACGGGCGGAACCTCAGTGAACGCCGTGACTAGGACTGATCAGAACGGCGAATACTTCTTCAATGTTCGCGAAGGGCAGTACGAGGTTCGCGTAAGCCAGGCCTCTTATCAGGCTGCTTCGCGGGTGGTAAATGCGAAGGCCGGTGGTTCGGGCCAGGCAGACTTCTCACTGACTCCGACCGGCACTGGAGTTGGCCAGGCCTTGGGCAGTAAAGCGTCCACACCCGGAGGTAACCAATCTGTCAAACCGGAAAGACGAAAAGTGCCGGGTTCGCAGGGCCAAATTCGCAGCGGGAGCCTCTCCCCGAATCGGTCGCAAGGTATCATGACCGGAGGCCTGGCCGGTCAGGTGCTCGACGCAAAGACCAGCCACCCAATCGCTGGAGCAACGGTGTCAGTATCAAGACAAATTGGCACTGCTACTGACTCAGCGGGAAATTTTCTGCTCGCCAAACTGTCTCCGGGAACTTACCAACTCAGCGTCAGCAAGAGCGGATATTCATCGATTCTGCGCGCGGTTTCGGTTGGCTCTGGAGAAACTGTTCGTCTGGGTGTGATTAAGCTCGCACCGGGATCCATTTCTCCCATCAGGCTCCCACGACCTTGATCGAGACATTCGACCGCTTCCCAAGTTCTTCGATAGAGCTGTTGTTATGCAGGTCGAGGGTGGTTGACCGCGCGACGTAAAGCTTGTCAAAAGCCTCGCCACCACATTAAATAGACCCTGCATGCGCGGGATGATCCTTTCTGCCGGCTACGGCACGCGGCTGTGGCCTCTTACTGAAGACCGCACTAAGCCGGCAATTCCGATACTGGGTAAGCCATTGGTTGGTTATGTGGCGGAATACCTTGCCGGCTTCGGCTGTCGCGAAGTGGTAGTGAATCTTCATCACCGGCCGGAATCGGTGCGCGCCGCGCTCGGTGACGGCAAGCAGTTTGGCGTGACGCTGAATTACATCGAAGAGCCAGTGATTCTCGGCACCAGCGGCGCGTTGGATAACGCGCGTCAGCTTCTTGACGGCGAAACTTTCATCGTAATCAACGGCAAGATAATCACGGACATCGATCTGAAGGCGGCGCTCGAATCACATCGAAAGACAAATGCGCTTGCGACTTTGGTGCTGCTGCGAAACGTCGCGCGCGACCGGTTTTCGGTTGTAGAGATTGCGGACGGTTGCGTAAAGCGCTTTGGCGGAATGCCGGCACGTTCGTCAGACTCGACGGAATCTGATGAAGAGGCGCCGTTGATGTTCACGGGAATTCAGATCCTGGAGCCGCGCATATTCGACTACATCCCGCGCGGCGTCTTTTCGCATTCAACGATTGATGTTTATCCGCAAGCGATCGCGAAAGGCGAACGTGTTGTCGCCCATGTCGCGAAGGGCAAGTGGTACGAGCTCTCCACGATACAGCGGTATCTCGAAGTGAGTCTGATAATGCTGGCTGAGGAAGGAACTACCGTCTACACGGGATCGCCTTGCCGGATTGCCGCCGACGCTGAGGTGAGTCACTGCATTCTTTGGGACGACGTGATAATCGAAGCCGGCGCGCGCCTTGATCGCGCCGTCATTGCGGACGGCGTACGGATCCGTCAGACGGAGGTCATTGAAAACGCGGCGGTGGTGCGGGCCGCACTGGTTCTGGGTAAGACACCGCCGGCGAAAGCTCTTAAAGGAGAACTGCGAGGCGAGAACTTTGTTGTGCCTCTTACGCAGTGATACAATCGAGTCCACATTTGGAAGTGCGAAAAGCGGCGGGACCTGGCGGTGACAGTCCCGCCTCGTAATATGGTAGGAAATGAAATCCTCCCTTCGGCCAATGAGTTCAGCTAAGCAAGTCAGCACAAATACTCTCGAGCTGTCCGCATCCAAGCGGCTCGTGCGGTATGTCGAAGAGTCTCAGGGGATCAAGAATCCAGAGATCATTGCGCTCACTCCTGACGCGTCGACTCGCAAATACTTCCGCGTGCCCTGGAAGAAGCGCACTGCGGTCGCCGCCGTTTATCCTGAGCAGTTCGATCCGGAGGTGCATCCATATCTCGATGTTACGCGCTTGTTCCTGGCCACCGGCATTCCCGTACCCGAGACCTATGCCGTCGACGGCTCAAGCGGCATCATTATTCAAGAGGATCTGGGCGACCGGCAACTGTGTCGGGTGTATGAATCTCTCCCTGAAGAGGAATGCGAAGAGTATAAAGAGCGCGCCATCAGTTTGATTGCGCAAATTCAGAGGGCCACTGAAAGAGCTTATGAGATGCGGTCAATTGCCAGCCGCCTGGCTTTCGACGAAGCTAAGCTATCCTGGGAGCTGGACTTTTTCTTCGAGCACTACTTTGGCAGCCTGCGCCACGAAACGCTCAAGCACGGCGAAGAGGCCGAGCTGCGCGCGGAGCTCCGCGATGTCGCGGCGGAGCTCGCCGCCTGCTCGCGCGTACTTTGTCACCGTGATTATCATGCGGCGAACCTTATCATCGACCCGCAAAATAACTTGCGAATAATCGACCATCAAGACGCACGCATGGGACCCGCCAGTTACGATCTCGTTTCGCTGTTGCTCGACCGTGTGACCACCTTGCCCTCGCACGCAGAGGTGCGCATGCGTCGCTTGCACTTCTTGGCGCAGCGCGAGCAGTGCGGTCTGCCCGCCATTGATCCGGACGAGTTCGCGCGCGAGTTCCGGCTGATGACTGTGCAGCGTTGCCTCAAAGCGGCGGGCACGTTTTCCTGTCAGACCGGTGTGTATGGACGTGGCGAGACGTACGCGCAGTATATCGAACCGATGCTGCTCATCGTTCTGCAAGCGGCGCAATGGCTCGATCGCTTTCCTGCGCTGCAGACTGCAATCACTACGCGCGTGACTGGGAAGTAGTCCGCCGCCAGACAGTAATCAGGATAAGCCTAAGATTCAAATGGAACTCATTAGCGTATGACACCAGAAGTTGAGATGCAGGAACCGATCAATAACGAGGCACCTGCTGGTCATGTCTACATCAATCAACTCGCTTCCCATGTCGGCGAAGAAGTAACGCTTAAAGGCTGGCTCTACAATCTGCGCTCGAGCGGCAAGATTCTGTTCCCGCAGTTGCGAGATGGGACCGGCATCGTGCAGTGTGTGGTGCTGAAAAACTCAATTCAGCCCGAGCTTTGGGAGACGCTGAAAGGCCTGGGCCAGGAGTCGGCTTTGATTGTGCGGGGCAAAGTGCGCGAGGACAGCCGGGCGCCCGGCGGTTACGAGATTGACGTGTCCGACGCCGAAGTTATCCATGACGTGCACGATTATCCGATTACTCCGAAAGAGCACGGCACCGAGTTTCTGTTGGACCACCGGCATTTGTGGCTGCGCTCGCGGCGCCAACATGCGGTATTGAAGATTCGCCACACAGTCGTGCAGGCGGTGCGCAACTTCCTGGACCAGGACGGCTTTACACTTTGCGATGCGCCAATCTTTACACCCGCAGCGTGCGAAGGAACAACAACGCTTTTCGAAGTCGACTACTTCGAAGGCGAGAAAGCATACCTCACGCAATCAGGCCAGCTTTACAACGAAGCGACTGCTGCCGCGTTCGGCAAGGTCTACTGTTTTGGTCCGACATTTCGCGCGGAAAAATCCAAGACACGACGTCACTTGACTGAGTTCTGGATGGTTGAGCCGGAAATGGCCTACGCCACGCTCGAGGATGTGATGGAATTATCAGAGAGAATGCTCTCGTACATCGCGGCGCGCGTGCTCGAAGATCGGGCTGAGGAGTTGAAGATTCTCGAACGAGATACGTCAAGGTTGGAGGGAATCCAGCCACCATTTCCGCGCCTTCATTACGACGACGCGGTCAAAATGCTTCACGATGGCCACGCAAGCGGAGCCTTGGAATCACGTTTCGAATGGGGCGGAGATTTTGGCGCGCCTGATGAAACCTATATCTCCAGTCATTTCGACAAGCCCGTGATGGTCCATCACTATCCCGCTGCGGTAAAGGCCTTTTACATGAAGCGCGATGAGGGAAGGGCAGAACTTGCGCTTGGCGTCGATGTGCTCGCGCCGGAAGGTTATGGGGAAGTGATTGGTGGCGGCGAGCGCGCAACTTCGCTCGAGTTTTTGCAACAGCAGATCACCGCACACAATCTTCCGGAGCAGGCGTTTGAGTGGTATCTGGATCTGCGCCGCTATGGCAGCGTGCCTCACGCAGGTTTCGGCATGGGCATTGAACGCTGCACCGCCTGGATGTGCGGCATTGAGCACATTCGCGAAACCATTCCGTTTCCGCGAATGATGTATCGGTTACGTCCGTAGATGTCCGACAAACTTCACAGTTGTTGTTGAAGATCGCCAACGCGCTTTGTCACCGAAAACAAGTTTCTATTGCGAAAGGGAAAACGACAAACTGAAGTTTGTCGCACATCAAATGGAAGAGCGACTACGTTTAGAATTCAACGACTGGGCCAGGGCGGGACGAGCGGAGAGCATGGAACGAGGCCACCAGCCCGTCGGGCGGCAGGCGATCGAAAAGATGCGTGTGAAGGAAGACGCGCGCGTGCTCGACGTTGGCTGCGGTTCGGGTTGGGCCACGCGCCTGCTGGCGGAAAAGGCAAAACGCGGACAGGTAGTGGGTATCGACATTTCCGACGAAATGGTGCGTATCGCGCGCGAATCATCGGGCGGCTTTCCTAATGTCGAGTTCCAGGTTGCCAGCTCTGAGAGCCTGCCGTTTGCGGAGGCGCAATTCACGCACGCTTTCTCAATGGAGTCGCTCTATTACTACGTTGATGTCCTGCGTGCGTTGAAAGAGATTCACCGCGTCCTTGTGGCGGGAGGGGCGTTCGTTACCGTCGTTGATCTCTACCAGGAAAACGCTCCTTCGCATCACTGGATAGAAACACTTCAGGTGCCTGTTCGTCTCCTCAGCGTTGCGCAGTATCATTCCTTGTTTCGGCAGGCAGGCTTTATAAACGTTCGAGATGAGCGAATCCACGATCCAACAGCGATACCAGATGGTTACAACAGCACCTGGTTCAAATCCCGCGAGGAATACCAAACGTACAGAGAGGCAGGATCGTTGATGATAAGTGGCGAGGTTGGGAAATGAGCGCTACAGCGGAACGCATCGTTACGATTTTTGGAGGGTCGAAATGCCGCGAGTCTGATCCGGAGTATGCGCAGGCCCGTCGCGCCGGCGAACTCCTGGCCGCGGCTGGTTACACGATCTGCACCGGCGGTTACCTTGGCGTGATGGAAGCCGCGAGCCGGGGCGCACATGAACGCGGTGGCCGCGTGCTTGGGATCGTGATGAATCAGTTTAGCGCTGAGCCAAATCGTTTTCTGACGGACAAGGTTGCCACGCCTCACTTTTACGAACGCCTGCAACAGTTGATTATTCGCTCAATCGGTTTCATTGCGATTCGCGGCGGTATGGGAACGGTGACGGAGCTTTCGCTGGTCTGGAACAAGATTCAAACGCGCGTGATTCAACCACGTCCATTGGTGCTGTTGGGCGATTGCTGGCCGCCGCTCGTTAAATCGTGGCAACAATATCTCGCAGTGAGTGATGAAGACGTCAAGTCGCTCGACTTTGCCAGCACGCCTGAAGAGGCAGTGGAAATTATTCAAGCCAAGTCCAGAGGAGTCGTCGTATGAATTGTTAAGCGTACTGCATCGGATTAGTATGAATCGAGACGGATGAAGCGGTAGCGTCACAATTATGAGTGAAGCTTTGGTAATTGAGAATTCGCGCGAGAACAGCGCCATACAACAAACAGTCAAGCGGCCTGTCAGTATTCTCGGCGTGCCGCTGTGTTACGGAGCGGACATGGCCGGCGTTGAACTCGGGCCGGCAGTTTTGAGAGTGGCAGGCATCAACCAGCGCATTGCTCGGCTCGGTTACCGCGTGCGCGATCTGGGCGACCTGCCGCTTGAGTGCGTACAAGCGCCTGCCGAACCACATGACAGACTGAAGCACTTGCGAGAAATCGCCGGTGCCTGCGAACAACTGGCCATCGAAGTCCATAAGATTTTGGCGGCAGGAGAATTTCCGATCGTCCTGGGCGGCGATCATTCAATCGCCATCGGCTCGATTGCCGGAGTCGCTTCACATTGTCGCGAGCGCGACGAGACGTTGGGCCTGATCTGGTTCGACGCGCACGCAGACATGAATACGCCCGAAACGTCACCGTCAGGAAATATCCATGGCATGCCGCTGGGGGCGTTGCTCGGATATGGCGCGACTGAGCTGACCAATATCGGCGGCTTTTCGCCGAAGCTTGATCCAAAACTATGCGCACACGTTGGCGCGCGGGATATTGACCCCGGGGAGCGGGAGTTGATTCGCAAGCTCGGCCTGCGCTTCTTCACGATGCGTGAAATTGACGAGCGCGGCATGACCGCGTGCATGGATGAAGCTATCGCGATCGCTTCGCGCGGCAGCGGCGGCTACGCTGTAACCTTCGACGTTGACGTGCTCGATCCGGGCGATGCGCCCGGCTCAGGAACGCTGGTGCGCGGAGGTCTTACTTACCGCGAAGCGCATCTGGGAATGGAAAAGATCGCCGAAGCCGGCGGAATCATTTCGCTGGAAGTCGTCGAGATCAATACCGCACTTGATGTTAACAACAAAACAGCGCAACTTGGTGTGGAGTTGATTCTTTCCGCACTCGGGAAAACTATTCTGTAGATTTGGAGAAAGCCTGCTTGGCGAAGAAGCTTCGCGTCGGAGTTATCTTTGGCGGCCGTTCGGGCGAACACGAGGTTTCGATTCGCTCGGCGCACTCAGTAATCAGTGCCATCGATCGCGACAGATACGAAGTCGTCCCGATTGCCATCACCAAGGAAGGGAAGTGGCTCTCGCCGCCAGCGGCCGCACGTCTTCTGTCTGACGCCGCGCGATCACTTCTGCCCGCCAAAATCGTCGCTAAGACGGCGCGTGCGGTGGCGATTCTCGGCGATCCGTCTCATCAGGGTCTTGTATCACTTGAAGGAAACGAACGCGCCGTGCCCACGGAAAGAATTGACGTCGTGTTTCCTATTCTTCACGGACCCTACGGTGAAGACGGCACCCTGCAAGGATTACTCGAAATGGCCGACATCCCTTACGTCGGTTGCGGGGTGCTGGCATCGTCTTGCGGCATGGACAAGGTAGCGATGAAATCACTCTTCGCCGAAGCTGGTCTGCCGATATGCAGATATATGTGGTTCCTCCGCTCCCACTGGAAACGTGACCAGACGGACGTGATGCGCAAGGCAAGGCGCGCGATTGGATTCCCGTGCTTTGTGAAGCCTGCGAATCTCGGCTCTTCGGTGGGTGTCTCGAGGGCGGTAGATAAAGCGTCGTTAATTCAAGCGGTGGACCTCGCCGCCCGCTACGATCGCAAGATCATCGTGGAAGAAGGACTCGACGCGCGCGAAATCGAATGCGCAGTCATTGGAAACGATGAGCCTAAGGCCAGCCTTCCCGGTGAATACGTGGTTCATGAGGAATCGGCAAAGTTCCTCGACTATACGGAAAAATACACGAGCACGGGACATGTGGAATTCGTCGTTCCCGCCCCAGTCTCCAAAGCTGTGACGGCAAAGATTCAGCGGATGGCCATCAAAGCCTTCCAGGCAATCGATGGCGCCGGACTGGCTCGCGTCGATTTTTTTCTCAGACGCGACACAAAGGAATTGCTGGTTAATGAGTTGAACACGATGCCGGGGCTCACTGAGGTGTCAGGGTATCCAAAGATGTGGGCAGCTTCCGGCTTACCTTTTCCGCGTGTTCTGGATCGTTTGATCGAGCTTGCCTTTGCCCGGCATTGCGACAAGGCGCTAAACAAGACAAGCATCTAGTAGTCAGCTGGCGGCGCAAATCTTCGCTAGTGGACTGCTCACTTCTTCGGTGCCCGATAACCTTTTCGCGTGCGCGCCGTCAAATCATCGCGCGAGAGTTTCACATCGATATTCCGCCAACGCCCATCGCGGTCGCGATTCAATGGTCGATAGGCAATGGTGTACTGGTGGCCGAGTTCCTCGGCGATACCGGCAAAGGCATCCCGCAGCGCGGGACCACCTGGCGTTGCTACAAAGCGAGCGCCACTCTTCTCCGCGAAGTTTTTCAGTACCGAGGCGCTTTGTTGGTTTTGCGAGAGATTTCCTTCTGTGGCGGACATGTCTACCGTATAGATACTTGCGCCTACGGCCAGGGCACTATCGAGCGCCTTACCTGAGGTTGCCTTGCTGTAGGTATCGAGACCGTCGGATAAGACTAAAATTGCTTTGCGTTTCTCTGGCCGCTCGGCCAGGACCGAAGCAGCTTGAACGATTGCATCGTTAAGTACGGTCATCCCGTTTGCCTTAATGCCGAATGCAAGCGGCGCGAGATCTCGTCCCGAAGAGAAGTCTTGTAGTCGTTCAATCTTGGTGTCGAATTTGTAGACTGCCGCGACGTCCTCGTCCCGCAAGCCATCCAGGAACCGAATGGCTGCCGAGCGCGCCAGCGATAGCCGGTTTTCCATACTGCCCGAAGTGTCCAACAATATAACCGACGCGAAGGGCGTCTCCTGTACACTGAAGTTCGCTATCGCGCTGACTGGCACCTCTTTGCCGTCCTCATAGATCTTGAAGTCGGGAATCCGCAGGCCGCGTACGTATTGGCCTGAGCGGTCAGTGACTGTGATGTTCAGGATCACCTGGTCAGTGTTGATGCGCACGACCTCATCTTCTTGTGGACTTTGGGCCGAAGCGATCGTGCCTAGATGAATCAACAGACAGAGAGGTACCAGGACGGACTTCTCAAGCAGGCGAGATATTGTCGGATGGAAGCGCTTCACGGGTTTCAGTTCGACTGCCTGATTAATGCGAAAAGTTACGGGTGAACTTAATTAGCTCAAGTATTACGTTAGCTTGCTCTATCACCGATGCTGAGACTACTTGTCGCGGGGTGCTCTCTACGGATTTGCGCAAAGCCTCGGAAAGTTCAGCAAGACGGGCCAGGGTCGCTTCCAACTCCCGAGGCGGTTCGCCTGGAGAAGGATCTTCACTTGATCCACCTGCTTCACTGCGGATCCGCTTGGCGAGTTTTTCCAGTCGGTCGAGTCTCTTGTTGTCCTCGCGCGTGAGCGAGCCATTTCGCTTATAGGAATCGCTCAGCTGAGTACTTATCTGCGCAGCCTCGCGCGCGCGGTTCAGATTGTCTTTGTATTCCTTCTCTGCGAGCCTGATCGCCCGTTTTGCGCGCATTTCTTCTTCCATCGGCCCGAGAGGGGGAACATCATCAGACCCCGAGGCTGTTTTCTGAGCGTTTCCGGGATCTGGACTTGGTGACGGTTTGGATTGTGAGGTCTGCGCTGAACCGATGATTGAGGACGCGAAGACAATCAAAACAAATACTATCGAGTTGAGAAGATTTGAAGGGCGAAGCGTTACGGCTGTCGAATTAGTAGCCGCAAACCAAACTGTCGGTGAGTTCCCAGATCCCATCATCTTTGTTTTAGCCCATGGTCGGTCACATGTCTCTGACGTCGCGCGTTGAGCGCATGGTTGCACAAACAGAAGAGGTAGGCTTGCCAGATTCACCTCGCGCGCCTGGAAACCTTGAACGGCCTTCTGCACACAGGGAGGTCTTCTCACGTTATCCTGACGTATTACCTCAGGCGTCACCATGCCGACGTTTCAAGAACAACGTTAGAACTCCACTGGCGTCAAGCGGAGCCGCTAAGGTACGCGGACAGGATTGTCTGGCGTATTCAGAAAGCCGTCCTTCGAGGACGGAGGCCGGCTGACAATTATCGTCTTGCCCTCCAGTCTTTCCGGCGGGCGCTTCTTACCCGGCGAAGTCGTATAGGCGAGCGGCACTGAATCAGGTCCGCTCCGTAGCGCCACCAGCTTCACGCTGCTGTAATCCGCGGAGCGAAGTCGCAGGGAATACCGACCTTCTTGTTGCGGAGCAAGCGGGACCGGGCTAAGTTGAACGGTCATTCTCTGCATAGTCGCATCCTTCCGCCGTTTTAAATCCAAGTCGATCGACAAGCCAGTCAGTTCTTGGTTCGAAATGTTCTTTACGATGCCGCCAATAACGGTCTGCTCGCCTTCTAATAACGGTTCGTCTACAAAGATCTCGGCTTTGGCGGGTCCTGTGACTTGAGGTGTATCAGCGCGTGGGGCCGGCGTTGCTGCGAGAATCTGTTGTGCGTGTCGTTTGCGCAGATAGGCATATCCGGTGAAGACCAAACCGGTGATCAAAATGCCGCAGATGATGGCAATAAGAGTCAGGCGCGAGCGGCTTTCGTCTATTTCTGAGTTAAGAGTCACGGACTCGATCAATGTTGCTTTCATCCGCAGCCTCCAGTTGAGACATCACTTTAAGTTTATCGGATGAAGAAACACTTCAGCCGATTGTTTAGATCTGAAGGAAATCCTTCCTACGGCGTGGGCGCTGGAGCTCGGCCGGGCGGTGGCGCGCCCGTTACGTTCTCTATGAGGGCCGCCAGAAATTCGTCTTCTGCTACGCCCAGGGTCGGGAGGGTAACCCATTCCGCCCCCGTAACGCCATCCGTTCGACCTTCGATCTTTGCATTCACCGACACATTGCAATTCAAGCCGTCAATTGGTTGTACTTCAACCGTAATCGTGTAGCGACCCTGGGTCCATCCGCGCGCCGTAGAGTTGGGCACATCGGCATACCGGCCCAGCTCCGATTGCGAAACGACTGCGCCCCTGATAAAGCGATAGGGCTGACTGACGATGATCCCATCTGAAGGTTTAGATGCGGCATCGTCCACGATGAGTTTTCGATCACGCATCACTTCCTGTATCGCCTTCAGGATTACGTCGCGTCGGCCCGCGAGGCGGTAAGGATTGGGAAGTGGTGGAACCGGTGCCGTGCGACCCTTACCGAAATCGAACCCGCGCCCGGCGCCGGTATTTTGCTTCGTACCATTGTTCGCTGGTGTTTTTTGGCTACCGCTGTCCCGCACACGCTCGCTCTGTTTATCCACCCCTTTGCCCTGGGCAAACACTGCAATAGTGGCGACGACCACTACCAATAATGCAACTACGAATTTCTTCACTTTCAAACCTCTCGGAAGTCAGCAATTACAAGTTCGAACAACAACAACGCTGCAAGCTGAGGATAGAGTAAGGCCTTAACAAATTCAAGCAGCGAACAACGACAGGGAAAAGTCATTGAGCGCTTTGGTTCTTGGGCCTGGCGTTTTCTGCGTCACGTTGACGTTCCCAGTTTCGCAATGCCTGCACACCCTGGCTAAACTCCTTTTCATTTGTATAGAAGTTGTGGGCGCCGTCGTTGCGCGACGGCTCGCGCACATAGTAGAGGTAATCGGTCTGAGCGGGATTTAGCGCCGCCTGAAGCGCGCTCGCACCTGGCGAGGCAATCGGTCCCGGTGGAAGCCCCGCGTGGAGGCGCGTGTTGTAGGGCGATCTCCGATCAACGTCGCTTTTGTAAACCTTGCCATCGTTTTTCCATCTACCCGCGAGCTTGGAAGCGTAGATGATGCTTGAATCAATTCCCAGCGGCACATCCTTTTGCAGTCGGTTGTAGATCACGGAAGCAATCAATGGACGTTCGTTCTCTAGCTTCGCTTCAGTTTCGATGAGTGAAGCTGTGGTGACGATCTGCCTCGGCGTCCTGTTGATCGCTTGCGCACTCATTGCGGACTCGGTAGTCCACTTTGAGAGGAATCTCTTCAGCATCATCTCGATTAGCGTCTTGGCAGTTGTTCCCGGCGCGAATTCGTAAGTGTCTGGGTACAGGTAACCTTCGAGATTGGTTGCTTGCGGATCTAAATCCCGAATCTGACCCACATCGTTCATTAGCTCGAGGGCTGCGTCGGAATCGGGCAATCCCAACTCTGGTATGTTGGCCATCGCGTTTGCGATGTCCCAGCGCGTCCATCCTTCAATGACCGTCAAGCGCAAGAGTCTCTGCTCACCCTGCTCCAGTTTCCTAAAGACGCCCAGCGGAGTGATCGGGGAAGGGAAGCTGTACTCGCCCGCCCTAAAGCGCGAACCCGCCCCGCTTAGCTTCACATAGATCTCCAACAGCAGTTCGTGCTTGAGAATGCCTTCGCTGGCAAGTCTTCGCAGCACGGCTGATGGTGAAGAGCCGCGCGGGATCTCGATGTACTGCCCGCGCTTAGTGTGATAAACCGGCGTGTGCAAAGTTGCGTAGATCCAGTAAGCAGCGGCACCACCAGTCAGCAAAACCAGGAAAAGAAGCGCTACCAGAATTCGTTTCATAAAGGGACGCCGGACGGTCTTTCGAAACAGTGAACCGCTAGTCCTACGGACGCGAAACGCGAGTTTTTTGTTGCCCGCCAACAATGAAGTCTCTCAGAATGATCGCTGCCGACTCACTATCGACGCGCGCCGCTATTTCCTTTGCCCCATAACCAGCGGCCCGCAGTGTCTCTTCAGCCTCGGCGGACGTTAGGCGTTCATCCTGTAAGAAAATCGGTAGACTGAGCGAGCGAGCGAACCTGTGCGCGATTTTCTGTGCTTCTTTGGCAGCCGAACCTTCAATCCCATCCAACCGCAGCGGCCAACCCATGACCACGGCTTGCGCGTCAAAGCGCCGTATCAAGTCGCTAACGTCGATAAGCAGTCGCTTCCAGCTTGAACGGCGCAAAGGTGCAAGTCGTGTTATGGCAACCAGGGTTGGATCACACACAGCAACCCCGACCCGCTTTAGTCCAAGATCGAGCGAAAGAATGGGCCCGCGGACCTCGCACTCTTCGGCGGTCGCGCGGTTTACTGTGTCAGAGCGCGGAGTTGGCAATTCGTTAACGATCAAAGCATGCGGAAAATGAATGGAGCAATCTGTGATCGCCCAAAGTCAGCTTGCACGCTTAAACTGCGACCTGTATCATACGACGAGCGCAATTGAAACGGCCACTGTGGCGGCTATGTTTTCTGTTCACTGAAATAACTGAAGAGGTAACTGATGTCATTCCGAGCTAAGTTCGCACTTATTCTTCTGTCAGCCGCGCTTACGCTTTACGCCGTCGTCGGCGGCTGGATTTCCACCAGGGCGCAGCAGCCGGCTAACGATCCCAACGCTCAATTGCGAATATTCGAAAATGTGCTACAGCACATCCAGGACGACTATGTGGATGAGCCAAACATGGCGAAGGTTCGCGCCGGCGCGTTACGAGGGCTTGCCTACGGTTTGGATCCCTATTCGACCTACCTGACTGCGGAACAGGTTAGGAATTACAACGAGAATGGGAAAAACAATGAAGTCGGAATTGGCGCTGAGCTGTCGCAGATTGCCTCATTCCCTTACGTAGTTGCGCCGATGAAAGGCTCGCCGGCAGACGAGGCGGGGATTCGCGCCGGAGACATAATCGAGTACATTGACGGCAAAGCCACACGTGATATTTCCCTCTATGACGCCAGACAGTTGTTGAACGGACAGCAGGGATCTGAAGTGAAGCTGCGGATACTGCGCGCCAACTCGCGGCCTGTGACGCTGACTGTCAAGCGCGGATCATTCAGGGCGCCATCGGCCGAGGCACGAATGGAAGCAGGCAAGATCGGTATCCTGCGAATCAATAGTCTGACTGATGGCGAAGCCGCGGACGTTAAGGCTCGCGTGCAGGACTTGATCAAACAGGGAGCACAAAAAATGGTCCTCGATCTTCGAGGCACAGCCGGTGGCTCGCTGACTGAAGGGATAGCAGTATCCAACTTGTTTATTAAAGACGGAACTCTCGCGCAGACCATCGGTCGCGAAGGCAAGACGCTGAGAACCTTCACAGCAGATACAAAGGCCGCGATCTTCTCGGGTCCGGTCGTAGCACTCATCGATGCCGGCACCGCTGGATCCGCTGAGGTCGTCGCTTCAGCGTTTCTCGATCGCAATCGTGGCCAGGTGGTCGGTGAGAAAAGCTTTGGATCCGGAGCCGAGCAGCAGCTCTTCACGCTCAGGGATGGAGACGGCCTGTTGTTGACGACGGTGAAATGGGCGTCGGCAAACGGAAAACCATTCCTCGGTGAAGACCGATCCCACTCAGGAATCAATCCATCGGTTGAAGTGAAGCGCGCGGAGCTTGCCGATACAGTTTCGCCGGATGACTTGACTGGCAATGAAGAAGACGCAGTTACCAAGCCGAGTCAGCCAAACGAGAAACGCGAGGTTGCTCCCGAGACTAGTCCTAAACCGACAGTCGAAGATATACAGATGAAGAAGGCTCTTGAACTTCTTAGAGAGAAACCCGCTCAAGGACAACGCGCAGCCTAAGCTTTTTCATAAAAGAATTGTGAAGGCCGGGCAAGAGCCATCCTGCCCGGCTTTTGCTTTGTTTTCACTCGACAACTTTCTCAGGCCCGGTCTCGATCTGTCCGCTTCGCGTTCAGTCAATTGATCATATCGGATACAAAACAACTGATATCGGGTGCGTCATCTCTTACGTGAGCGCAGCTCTTTGTGAACTTCAGATTGCAAATTTCTTATGATCAAAGCGTTTTAGCTCGCGCACGCGTACAGAAGTGTAGACTGAGCGAGTTAATTCGTGTGATAGATGGATTCGGAATACCCCTTGCCTAGGGAACTGTCGGAGTTCGCGAGAGCTTAGGTCGAATTTTAGAAAAAGGAGACACTAACCATGATTATGACGAACAAGATTCTTGCTGTTGCGTTGATCGCCGCGCTTGTAGGCGGTTCGTTGGGCGCTGTGGTAATGCACTCAAGGGACTCGTCTCGAGCGGCAGAAACTCCAGTTACTTCTGACACGCAAACTCCAGCAGGGTACACTGACGCCAAAAACGTGGGACTAACAAATGCGAGCTATCAGCCCGTTCCGGCGGAGTTCAAGACGGCTGAGGAACAGACGGCTTACAAGGTCGGCTTTGCCGACGGATTCCAGTCATGTGCTGGCGGACGAAACGCTACTACGTCTACGTCCGGAGTTGCTTACCGGAACGCATCGACGCGTTCAAACCGCGTTTACTACGACTATAGTCGGCCTCGTGGACGAACTTTCTGGCAGAAGCACCGCGATAAACTGACGATGGCGATTGGTACCGGCGCCGGAGCGGCGCTTGGGGGCTTGATCGGCGGTAAGAAAGGCGCCGGGATCGGAGCGCTGGCGGGCTTAGGCGGTTCAGCGTTGTACACCTACAAGCTTCGCAAGCGGCACCATCGCTACTAAAATCGTAACGTAGCGTTTGGCGTACCAATCATGACGAGAGGAACACCAATCCCGACTCGGTTGCTTCTGATCGTTTTAGCACTGACCTTATGGGCAGCTTCGACAAAAGGGGCTGCCCATTTACGTAGTCAGGCCAGGACCGGATCGGGAAGACACGCGCGGTCTGAAGCTGCTAAACGTCCGAGGCCAGGCCGAATGCCAGAACCGGTTTCTTTTAGGGAAGAACGAAACAGGGGACTGTTGATTGACGCGTGGATTAATGGTCAGGGTCCATTCACGCTTGCGCTCGACACCGGGGCGGGGACAACTCTAATCAGCGAAAGAGTGGCCGAAGCGGCGCAGCTCGTTGGGACTGGAGGACGGCGTACGTCGCTCGCTGGAATTACCGGCAACGCGCCGATTGAGGGCCGCGAATCGGTGATTCGATCTCTTGCGCTCGGAGAGCCGAACAATCTTCTTCCGGCCAACAGTCGAGCAATGATTACCACGAACCTGCCACCATCCATAGATGGAATCCTGGACACTACGGAAGCTTTCTGGCCGTGGGGTTACTCGATAGACATGCCCAATCGCCAAATTGAGGCGTTCGATCCAGCACTGAAGCCGCTGAGCGCTTCGCGTCCTCCTCCGGAAGGAACCGTCGTTCGCTGGCTGACCGAATCCGGTAGCCGCAGACCTTTCGTTAGACTGAGCGACGGCCGCTTGGCGTTGTTGGATACTGGATCCGGTTTTGGTCTGGCGCTGAGTGGTGCGTCAGCGGGTGAAGGACGGACAAGAAGTCGCGGGGACGTCCAGGACATTGGGGGCGGAACGGTGATGTCAAGAAGAGTGCAACCATCCACGGTTAGTATCGGCTCGCTGACCTTACGCGGAGTGCCAACGGATATCCTGTCGGGGGTTGAAAGGAATTCACCAATTCTGCTTGGTCGAGACGCGCTTGATCCGTTCAAGTTAGTCTTCGATCCTCTCAACCGTCTAATCGCAATTCAGCCAGTGGACTAGTCTTTGTCTCTCAGCGTTAGCCGGGGGCACCGCCCGCTGGCCGGGGCAGTAGCCCGACCCTCAGGGAGGGCGTAGTCATTAATCAAAGTCCAATCTCGTGGTGATAAATAGAAAATCACGCCCTCCCTTACGGTCGGGCTACCACCCCGTGCCGCGTCATCGCGCCGTCTGGCAAGGTTGAGCAGACGCGTTCATCACAACGGAATATTCCCATGCTTCTTGGGCGGGTTGGTGTCACGCTTGTTCTCCAAGAGCGACAGGGCGCGGATCAGTTTCGGACGGGTAAGGGCAGGCTCGATCACTTCGTCGATGAAGCCACGCTCGGCGGCGACGTAAGGATTTGCAAACTTTTCTTCAAGCTCAACGATGCGCGAGTGGCGCGCTGCCTCGGAGTCTCTCGCTTCGGTTATTTCACGCCGATACAGAACCCCGACCGCACCTTCCGGACCCATCACCGCAATTTCCGCCGTGGGCCAGGCAAAGTTAACATCCGTGCGAATGTGTTTCGAGGCCATCACGCAATACGCGCCGCCATATGACTTGCGAGTGATCACAGTTATTTTGGGCACGGTAGCTTCGGCAAAAGCAAAGAGCAACTTAGCGCCGTGGCGGATGATGCCGCCGTGCTCCTGCGAGACCCCGGGAAGAAAACCGGGCACGTCTTCAAATGTGACCAAGGGAATGTTGAAGCAGTCGCAGAAGCGGACAAAACGCGCGCCCTTCACAGAGGCATCGATGTCCAGCACGCCGGCTAAATACGCGGGCTGATTGGCAACAATGCCGACCGGGCGCCCGCCAAGACGCGCAAACCCCAGGCAGATGTTCGGTGCGTAAAGTTGATGAACTTCGAAGAAATATCCGTCGTCAACCACGAGATTGATTACTTCGCGAATGTCGTAAGGCTGGTTCGACGCTTCGGGAATGATTGTGTTGAGTTTGCTTTCAGTCCGCTCGGCCGGATCGGTCGGACTGAGGCGCGGCGGATCGTCCAGATTGTTTGACGGTATAAACGAGAGCAGTTCGCGCACCATGCGCAATGCGTGCTCATCTGAGTCGGCGGCGAAATGTGCGACGCCGGAAACGCGATTGTGCGTTACGGCGCCGCCCAACTCTTCTTTGGTCACGTCTTCATGAGTCACGGTTTTGATCACGTCGGGACCGGTAATGAACATGTAAGACGTGTCCTTGACCATAATGTTGAAGTCCGTTATGGCCGGACTGTAGACCGCGCCGCCCGCGCAAGGTCCCATGATGCAACTGATTTGCGGCACGACGCCGCTCGCCAGTGTGTTGCGGAGAAAGATATCCGCGTAACCGCCGAGACTGACGACGCCTTCCTGTATGCGCGCACCGCCGGAATCATTCAAGCCGATTATGGGCGCGCCAACTTTCACCGCCAAATCCATCAGCTTGCAGATCTTTTCGGCGTGAGTTTCCGAAAGCGAGCCGCCGAACACCGTGAAGTCCTGGGCAAAGACAAACACTTTCCGGCCATCAATCAAACCGTGACCGGCGACCACACCGTCGCCTGGATAAAGTTGGTCCTCCATCCCGAAGTCGTGCGAGCGATGAACAACCAGCTTGTCAAATTCTTCAAACGCGTTTTCATCGAGGAGGAACTCGACACGCTCGCGCGCGGTCATTTTGCCCGCGGCATGTTGTTTTTCAACCCGTGCCGCGCCGCCACCCTGTTCGGCGCGCTTGGATTTCTCGCGCAAGACCTCGAGCTTTGTCTTGGATTGTTTCGGCTGCTGCTTGGACGCCATAGTTACTTCTTAAACGGCATTCAAATACCAAACTCATGATCAAGGGATAATCTATTCAGGTCAAGCAAATCGTAGCACTGGGCTACGTATCACAGACTGAAGGAAGCTCTGAACAAGTTATTTCAGAGGCGGAAGCCCGCGCGTTTAGCAAGGGCTCCCAACTTAAATGCCGAGCCCTCCCTAACGGTCGGGCTTCTGACTCGCAATGAGCGACAAACTGAAAGTCTGTGCAATGAACTATTCATTAAAAGGAAAACCATGCGATTCAATGAGCCTGATGAGTTCATTCAATGCGTTTTCGGCATTCAGCCGCACCTCGTTCGAGTAACCGAAGCGCGCGGCGTTCAGCTCAAAGTCCTCGCGATCGACGACGCGATACGAAAGGTCTGATTCGATGAGGATGTCCACGTCCAGATCGATGTAACTGAGAACCCGGCCATCAAACGTTGGTGGCACATTGATGTTGCAGTAGTAGCCCCTTAGTTCACCGCTCGGCTGCGCGAAGCGAAAGACGTTGTACCAGCGGTCAAGCCAGTAATACTCGGTGCTGATTGTGCCGCTGGCGATTGTTCCCAACAGGTCGTGCTGAATCTCTCGGTCAAACTTCGCGTCAAGCACCAGCAGCGAACCATCTTGACGCAGAATCTGCGCCGGCCAGCTGCGATGCTCTGTGCCGTCGTATTTGCAGGCACGAACAGTGATCGTCTTGGTGACAGCGGCTTCGGACACGCGCTCGTAAACGGATCCCGCGGTTTAAGACAAACCCCAGTTTGCCGGACCTATCTACTTTCGTCCGCTCTTGCGCCAGTCGGCGAGAAACTTGGCCTGTCCCTTTTCGGTCAGCCCATGCGCGCCGCTTCAATCACATGAATGGGATGGCGGAGACTGGCGGCGAGCACTTCAGTTTTCCAACTGTAATTTTGATAGATCTCAACAATGTCGTGTAACAACACCAGTCCGTTTTCGCCGATGTCATCGAGGCGTCCGAGGAACGGGCTGATAAAACTAGCGCCGGCTTTTGCCGCCAGAATAGCCTGCGCCGCGGAAAAACAGAGCGTCACGTTGACCTTGATTCCTTCGTCATTCAAGACGCGTGTGGCCTTCAGACCGGCGCGAGTCAGGGGGCATTTGATCACAACATTCGGCGCGATCTTCGAATACTCTCGCCCTTCACGCAACATGCCCTCAGTGTCCTCGCTGGTGCATTCGGCGGACACGGGCCCCTGGACGATCTCACAAATCGCGGCGATATGCTGGTTGAAATCTACGTTGCCCTCTTTCGCAATCAAAGAAGGATTAGTGGTAACGCCGTCTGCTAATCCAAGCGATGCACCTTCGCGGATTTCATCAAGGTTCGCTGTGTCAAGAAAGAATTTCATATGAACTCCTTACTTACCATGCAGCCGGATATGTCCTACAAAGTTGAGTTTGTCGTTGACTGCCATCTCCTCAAGCCCACGGCAAATGTCTAAATAGAAAAGGTTCCGACAAACAGAAGTTTGTCGGTCAGTTCCGCCAATAGCTCTAGCGACAAACTCCAGGGCTTTGATCAAGTACCGCGAAGCGGTAACAACCTCCAGCCCAAGGTTGCCGCTGCGGCTACCCTGGGTATCCGGTTTTTTAACGCGCCTCAACCCCGATGGGGTTGTGTCTTCTTACACTACTCTTCCCCAAATAGCCGCCGAGCGGCAACGTTGGGCTGGAGGTCGTTATCGCTTCGCGGTATATCAAACTTTGCAACCCGACCCGCAATGCTAAACCATCCAGCTTGATCAGAGCTTCCTGAAGTTCGTCCGACATTTTAGCTCAATCTGATTTCTTTCTACTATCATTAACTTGATTGCAAAGCACTCCGATTCCTTCCACTTCAACCTCAACCACGTCACCGTGTTTCATTTTGGAAACGCCCGCGGGTGTTCCAGTAGCGATTAGATCGCCCGCGTACAGAGTCATGATGCCGGCGATATACCTTACAAGGAAGGGAACTGGGAACGCCATGGCGGAGGTGCGCGCACGTTGTTTCGTCTCACCGTTCAGGCGCGTCGTCACCTCGAGGTCCAGGGGGTTCAGATCGGTAACAATGAAAGGTCCGACGGGACAAAAGGTATCAAAGGATTTCGCTCGCGTGAACTGCACGTCTTTTCGTTGGAGATCGCGCGCGGTCACGTCGTTTACGCAGGTGTAGCCGAGCACGTAACTCAGAGGATCATCATTCGCGCCAATGTTTCGTGCCTTGCGTCCGATAACGATGCCGAGTTCGCCTTCGTGATCAACCTGCTGAGACTCCGGCGGTAACTCGATGGTGTCGCCGTTGCCAATAACGGCCGACGGGGCTTTCAAAAAGAGCAACGGCTGATCGGGCAGTTTGTTGCCGAATTCAGCCGCATGTTCGAGGTAGTTGCGCCCGACGCAGACGATTTTCGATGGTTCGACCGGAGGCAAGAAACGAATACCGTGAATGGGAACGCGATGGTTAGCCAGCGGCTTCGTCAAATTGCCAAAGGTCTCGCTCGGCGAAAAGGGAAGTACGAAATCGTCTTCAACACTTCCCAGCCGAACTAGATCAGAATCCGGCAGCGCGAAACGGCAGAGCTTCATAGATTAAGTCAGGGTACGGTTTCGGAAACAACCTCAGAAGGCGGGCTTACATTGCCCGTCTGATCGACTGCCGTTAGATAGTAGTAGTACTTCTTGCCAGATTCGACGTTCTCATCCTGGAATGTGTTCTTCGTCCACAATGAACTATTCAGCTTGGTCCAATGGTTCTTAGGCAGATTCGGATCAGTCGATCGGTAAATGTTGTAACCGGCAACGTCGGGTTCCTGATTGAATGCGAAGAAGATCGAGAGCCGTCCTGGTCCGGGAGCAATGCTAATCCCACCGGGCGCCGACGGCGCAAAGGTATCTCGCGGCGAAACCGAAAGCACATTTGAGTTCAAACTTTCGACTTGCGCGCCTTCTGTCCCGAGCGAGACCGAACGAACGATGTATCTGTAGTTTGCACCGAATTTGAATTCTTTATCCTCGAACTGTGTACCAGACACGAGGGTTTTGTTTATTGGAGTCTCACCTACCTCGGTCTGCGATTCGTCCATTCGATAAACGTTGTAGCCGAGTAAATTAACCGGAGTTGAGTCGTCAATGTTCGCTGCCGGAGGTTGCCAGGTGATTGTGATTGCAGTTTCGCTTACTTCCTTTCTCGTTTCGATCACTATGGGTGGCTTGGCTATACGAGCCGCCGGTTCAATCAGCAAAAAGTTTGAAAACGCGGCACGCTGTCCGGATGCGTTTACATAACGGATCGCATATCTCAGACGCGTTGGCTGGCCGGCAAGCTCTAACGTGTCTGTGTATGTGAGCGTGTCTTTCGCCTTTTTGATCTCGTCGTAAGTTACTGAACCAATCAGCGTCGAGCGCGCGCCAAACTCTTCCTCGGTTAGCGCCAGCGGCGCAGCTGGTTTCTCGGCGAGACGATAGACATCGACGCGTCGGATGCTTTGCACACTGCTGTTGGGCGCGTTTCTCGGAGGCGCGGGCCAACTCAAGATCACTTGATTGCCGCGTTGCAGACCAGACAATAACTCGGTGCGTTGCTGGACGCGTTCCACCGGGGGTAGTGGCGGGCGACGCTTGCCGCAGCCGGTCAGAAGAAGACCGGCAACGAGCAAACTGACTGGGATATGGTTTGAGCGAGGACCAGAAGCGAACCGCCAAATCGCGGGCGAGCGCGGATGCGAAAGCGAACGAACAGCGAGAAGCGAACCTAACCGTACAAGCTTTTTCACAGAATATACCGGCTGAGGTCCTGGTCCTTCACAGTTTCAGAGAGCATACCTTCGACGTAAGTAGCGTTGATGACTTGTTGTTTTGGTTCGAGGTCAGGCCCTTCGAAGCTAATCTCTTCCAGGAGTTTTTCCATTATGGTCTGCAATCTTCTGGCGCCGATGTTTTCAGTTTGCTCATTAACGCGGGCCGCAAAATCGGCGATAGAGGCGATCGCGTCTTCAGTGAAATCCATCTTAACGCCTTCAGTTTCCATCATCGCCTGGTACTGCTTGATCAGAGCATTCTTGGGTTCCGTTAGAATGCGTCTGAAATCCTCGACTGTTAGGGATTCCAGCTCGACGCGAATGGGGAAGCGTCCCTGCAACTCGGGAATCAAGTCCGAAGGCTTGGAAACGTGGAAAGCGCCCGCGGCGATGAAGAGTATGTGCTCCGTCTTTACCAGGCCATAGCGAGTGTTAACCGCCGTGCCTTCGACGATCGGCAGAATGTCTCGCTGCACACCTTCGCGCGAGACGTCTGGTCCGTGGCCCGACTCGCGCCCGGCGATCTTGTCGATCTCGTCAAGAAAAATGATTCCGGATGATTCAACGCGCTCGATGGCCGCGCGCGCTACCTGGTCCATGTCTATCAAGCGCTCTTCTTCTTCCTGGATCAGGTACTCCATCGCTTCGTCGACGCGCATCTTCCGTCGCTTTGTGCGGCCCTGGAAGAGATTGCCGAGCATGTCTTTCATGTTGATGCCCATCTCTTCGATGCCTTGCGGACCGGCAAGCTCGATCACGGGAAAACTCTTCTCGCGAATCTCGATCTCGATCAGACGGTTGTCGAGTTTGCCGCCGCGCAATTGGGCCCGAAGTTTTTCGCGCGTGCGTTGAAACTGGTCGTCACGCGTGGCCACATCTGTATCGGCGGTTGGGATTTCCGCGTCGTCAAGAGTTGCGGAATCAAAGTCATACAAGCCGGTTGAAGATCTCGGTGGCGGCAGGAGCAGGTCCAGAATTCTTTCTTCGGCATTCAACTCAGCCTTTTCGGAAATCTCGTCGATCTTTTCCTGTCTGGTCATCTCGACCGAAATCTCGGTCAGGTCGCGGATCATGCTCTCGACGTCGCGGCCGACGTAGCCGACTTCAGTAAACTTCGAAGCCTCAACCTTGAGAAAGGGAGAGTTAGACATGCGGGCCAGACGTCGGGCGATCTCCGTCTTTCCGACACCTGTCGATCCGATCATGATGATGTTCTTGGGCATCACGTCAACGGCCATTTCGGCGGGAAGTTTTTGCCGACGTACGCGATTGCGCAAGGCGATCGCCACCGCGCGTTTGGCGTTGCGCTGGCCCACGACATGTTTGTCCAGTTCGGCCACGATCTGACGCGGCGTCATCTCGTCCAGGCTAACTGCTTCGTCCGTTTCTCCGGCTAAATAAATGACCATTTGCTACAATCGACATTCCGCGTTCGTCATAACTCTTCAACTATGATGCTCTGGTTAGAGTAGATACAGATCTCCCCCGCCACGAGCAACGCCTCCATGGCGACTTCGCGCGCCGACAGCTTCGTGTGTTTCATCAACGCGCGAGCAGCGGCGAGCGCATAAGAACCACCCGAACCGATCGCTAACACACCGTCGTCAGGAGCGATCACGTCGCCATTGCCGGAAAGCAGAAACGAATTCTTCTCGTCGGCAACAACCAGCAACGCCTCGAGGTGCCTGAGCACCTTGTCGGTGCGCCATTCTTTGGAAAGCTCAATCGATGCTCGCTCGAGATTTCCGTGGTATTGTTCCAGTTTGGCTTCGAAGCGGGTTAACAAGGCGAAGGCATCGCCGGTGGCGCCTGCAAAGCCGGCGAGGATCTTGTCATTATAAAGACGACGCACTTTCTTGGCGCTCGCCTTCATAACGGTTTCGCCGACGGTCACCTGTCCATCGCCGGCGAGCGCGACTTTTCCATCTCGGCGCACGAGCAAGACCGTCGTGCTGCGCACAATGGGAGATTCTTTACGCATCCTAAGCAAAGAGCACTATAGGAATTCGTGCGAATGTAAGTCAAGGCGCGCGGTCGGAAAGATGATTCGATGGAGTTGAGAGCGCAAAATACTACTTTTGCGTTATTATATTTGTGAGTATGTTTCTTGAAGTTGCTTTGCTGGCGGATGGAGTAACGGGATGAACAACAGCCGGCCGCGCATCGGAATCGCGATGCGCCTGGAACTGGAGACGGATCGTTTCTATCTCTCACGTCACTACAGCGAAGCCGTCGAAGCTGTGGGCGGCGCTCCGATTCACATCAGCTTGATCCCGCAACCTGAATACATCGAATCCATTGTTGATGGTTTCGATGGCGTGCTATTGCCGGGCAGCGATTCAGACGTTGATCCGGTGCGGTACGGTCGCGAGCCGCATCACGCTCTGGGATGCGTTCACCCTGCAAAGGACGAAACCGATCTGCTCATGCTTGAACAATTGGAAAGGCGACGTATCCCCTTGCTGGCCATTTGCTTTGGTATGCAGATTCTGAATGTACATCGCGGCGGAACACTGGTTCAGGACATCCCCTCGCAGATGCCCGAGGCGATCAAGCACGACCAGGGGAGCCCGCGCGACAGGCCTTCGCATCGCGTGCGATTGTTAGAAGGAAGCATGCTGGCAACTCTTGCTAACAAGGGTGAAGCACTGGTGAACAGCCACCATCATCAGGCGATTGAGACGGTTGGTAGTGAGTTGGTTGCGACAGCCTGGACCGCCGACGGGTTAGTCGAAGCTTTGGAGGACTCTCGCCGCGATCGATTCGTCGTCGGGGTACAATGGCACCCCGAATACGGTTGGAGAAATGACCAGTTCTCGCAAGCTTTGTTCACTCGCTTTGTGACTGAAGCACAGCAGCACGGCAAGAAGACAAACGAAAGAACTGTGAGCGCGAGCACGTGACATCTCCCCTTTCGATAACAACCAGTTCTTGTTCGTTGCAAGTATCAGGGAGAATGGATTGAAGTGAATGCTAATGGTCTGGAGTTAGCTGGGCGCGTGGCCATCATCACTGGTGCGTCCAGAGGCATTGGGAGAGCAGTAGTGAACCGATTGGCGGAGATGGGTGTGCACGTGGTCGTGAACTACCTTGGACGCAAGGAAGCCGCGGAAGAGGTGGTGGGGTCGGCTCACGAGATGGGAGTTGGCGCGATCTACGTGCAGGGCGATGTCTCGAATGTAAAAGACGCGGACAAGGTTGTTGCAGCAGCCATTGCTCAGTTCAAGCGCGTCGACATCCTTGTCTGCAATGCCGGCATTTGGGAGGGCGCGCCAGTTGAGAGCATGCCCGAAGAGATCTGGGATCGGACGATAGACACGAATTTGAAAGGAACCTGGACCCTTTGTCGTGCCGCCGTCCCGCATATGAAGCAACAAGGCTATGGGCGCATTGTGATCGTCAGTTCAACCGCAGGTCAGCGCGGCGAGGCCAACTATTCCAATTATGCGGCGTCAAAGGGCGGGCAGATCTCGCTGACAAAGGCGCTGTCCACAGAGTTGGGGCCATACGGCATTACCGTAAACGCCGTCGCGCCAGGTTGGGTCGATACAGACATGAGCAGTGAGCCCCTTTCGGAGGAAACCGACCGAAAAAGTATCGAGGCAATAATTCCGTTAGGTCGTGTCGCGACTGCCGACGACATCGCGCGTCCGATCGTTTTTCTTTGTAGTGATTGGGCTCGCCACATCACCGGAGAAATCTTGAATGTAAACGGCGGCTCCGTCTTGTGCGGATGAGCTGAAGGCTTCTTACTGTCAGTAAGAGGGCATCGACAATGTTCGAACGCTATACAGAAAACGCGCGACGCGCGATCTTCTTCGCACGTTATGAAGCTTCGCTGTTTGGTTCTCCAGCGATTGAGCCTGAGCACCTGCTCCTCGGCTTGATGCGTGAAGATAAGGCACTTAGCGAGCGTTTCTTGCCGAGTGCTGCGAAATCGATTCGCGAGGAAATTGAAGTGCGTACACCGCCGAGAAAAGAGATTGGAACCGCAGTCGAACTGCCTCTGGCCAGCGAGACGAAGCGAGTGCTGACTTTCGCCCTGGAAGAGAGCGACGGTCTGGAGCATCGACACATCGGAACGGAACATCTATTGCTCGGCCTGCTCAGAGAAGAGAGTTCGCAGGCAGCTCAGGTTATGCATGAACGCGGGCTGCGACTTGGTGCCTTGCGGGAGGCGATTGCCGGGAAGGACACGGGCGCACCCTCCGTTAGGCTGACATCCACAAGGCGCCGTATTGCGCTTGGACTTGAGAAACTACTTGAACAACAGCTTCCTCTTTTGCGCGGCGCCCGAGTAGGCTTGATCTGCAATCAAGCGTCGGTTGATCACAAACTGCAACACGCCGCGGATCTTCTCCACGCGACCGCGAATGTGAATCTCACTGCTTTGTTCGGACCGCAGCACGGGATACGCGGCGATGTTCAAGACAACATGATCGAAACCGGCCACTCAGTCGATCGTGTCACTAACACACCGATCTTCTCGCTCTACAGCGAAACGCGGGAGCCGACTGAAGAGATGTTGCAGGACGTCGATGTTTTGGTCTTTGACATGCAGGATGTTGGCTGTCGCATTTATACCTTTGTTTACACCATGGCTAATTGCATGCGTGCGGCCAAGCGGTTTGGGAAAAGAGTGATCGTCTGTGATCGTCCCAATCCAATTAGCGGCATCGCCCTATCGGGCAACGTGCTCGAGCCTGAATACGCGTCTTTCGTTGGAGAATTTCCCTTGCCAACTCGCCACGGAATGACGGTGGGTGAGCTTGCGCAAATGTTTAATGAGCACTTTGGCATCAACTGCGAGTTGGAAGTTATTACGATGGACGGATGGTCGCGAGAGTGCTGGATGGATGACACTGACGCGCCGTGGGTCATGCCTTCGCCAAACATGCCCACGGTGGATACCGCAACAGTCTTTCCCGGGGCTGTGCACTTCGAGGGTACACAATTGTCCGAAGGGAGGGGAACAACGCGACCCTTTGAATTGTTTGGAGCCCCATACGTAGTTCCGGAGGGGTACGCGCGCCAGCTTAACAGCATCGGCTTTCCGGGCGTGTATTTCAGAGCTTGCGTATTTCAGCCAACTTTCCAGAAACACGCGCGCGTGAGTTGCGGCGGCGTGCAGATCCATGTAACCAACAGGGAAGAGTTCGAGCCCGTGATCGTTGGCGTAGCGATGGTGAAGACAGTTTACGACATGTATCGTGAGCACTTTCGCTGGAAGGATCCCCCGTACGAGTATGTTTATGATCGCAATCCATTTGACGTCATTGCGGGCACCAACAAAGTTAGGGAAGCGATCGAGCAAGGAAGTTCGATCGAGACCATCAACGAGAGTTGGCGGGCTCCGCTTGCTGAGTTCAAGCAAAAGCGTGAGCCTTATTTACTCTACTAAGGGCCTAGTTGGGAATTCACTTTTAATGTGCATGACGAGAGGTCGTGTCGCCGACGGTTCAAGTATCGTGTTAGGTCTAGAGGGCTTGCGGTTGAGTGAACGCAAGAGCGAGACTACGCTTGATAGTCCCGCTCGGCAAGGTATGGGGTACTGTAACGGCGCTTGATGTTTGCGATGGGTAGAGTTGCCGATTTATTCCCGGTTGCTGAAAGAGAGAGCGGCAGGCATGGAATCTTAGAATCCGCTGACGGAAACATGGCGGCGGCGACCGGTCCGCCGATTGTGGATGGCTTAGGAATATCGGATTGGCATTCTGCAGTGACGAATGGTGACGCCGGCCTTCGCCGGAATTGAACGAAGGGCACAATGATTTTAATTAACATTCGGTACGGCTGATGGCTTAGTTAAAGAATCACATGAACCCTGGCGGAAACGTTGAGGTAGAACACGAACGCCTGGGCGCGAAAACGCGAACGACTAGAGAAGCAAGGAGGAGTAGGTTTTGGCAACATCTCAAGCGAAGGGCAGGCCCAACCTTCAGCAGGCGGTACCGGCGCGTGCCTGGCTGATGGGTGCAGCGGCGTGGTTCTTTCCGGGGGCCGGACACATTCTGCAAGGTAAATGGGGGAGGGCAATCGTATTAGCTGTCGCCGTGTGGGCTTGTTTTCTTAGCGGGATCCTAATGGGCGGTCATCTGTTTAGTGTGGGTGGCTCGGAACAAGGGTTTGCGGCTTTGCTTCAGATTCCGCCGACGATTGCGAATGTTGGATCGGGCGCGCTTTATATCTTTTGCTGGATACTGGGTGTGGGCTTCGCCGACGATCCACAACACGCCGCGCGCGCGACCTTTGAGTATGGAAATACGTTCCTGCTGGTGGCGGGGTTATTAAACTACCTTGCGATGCTGGATGCGTTTGACATATCTGCCGGGAGGAAGTCTTGAGACATTTCCTAGTAATGACAGGATTCGCGTTTATTGCGTCGGTAGTTTTTGGCACCGTTGCGAAGGACTCGAATAAAGAGCGCCTGATCTATGGTCTCAAAGTCTTTGCTGAATTCATGATCATCGGCCTGGCGCTCAGTTGGGTACTGTACTTTCTTCCTTTCTAGAAAGTGTCGCCGTTTAGACTTGAGGGTTGATGGGTCTTGTCGAGACCGAAGCACTGATCCTACGAACGTACAATCTCGCGGAAGCGGACAAGATAGTTGTGTGCCTGACTCGTAACGCGGGATTGATCCGAGGAGTAGCGCGCGGCTCCAGACGAATTAAGAACAGATTCGGTGCTGCGCTCGAACCCTTCACCCTGCTCAACATCCGGTATTATCAAAAAGAGAACCAGGAACTCGTCTCGCTGCAAAACGTGGAAATTGTGCAGTCGCACTTTGATCTTTCGCGAAACCCCGAAACGCTTGCCGGGCTCGCTTACATGGGAGACCTTGTAGTCGAGTTTTCTCCTCCTCATCAAACCAACGACAAGTTGTTCAGAATGCTCAAGGCTTGTCTGGAGGCTGTCACGCAAGGGCCCGAACGCCTGTCCTCGATTCTCCGGTATTTCGAGATATGGATTCTGCGGCTGGAGGGTTTCTTGCCCGACGTTCGCAGGTGCGCGGACTGTCACGGATTGTTCGCGGAAGGCGATGCAGTGTTCATTGGCGCGGAACTTGGCTTTCGTTGCCGAAGATGTGCTGGGGGACGATGTGAGGTTCTATCTAAGAAGGCCTTTCTGGAGCTTTGTGCCGCACAGAAAATGTCTCCCCAGGTTTTCGCAGAGGAATCGCGAAGCGTAACCGCTGAAACGCGGCGTGAAATTGCTGAGTTGACCCATCGTCTGATCGGGCGCGCGCTTGAAAGACAGCCGAGAGTTCAACCCACTTTTCAGTCGTTACGGTTTTAGCGATAAGACTACACACTTATCTCCAAGACAGGTTGATGCTTTTCGAAAGGAAACTAGTAGCGAAATACGTAATGGGGGCCGCCGTGCCCTACGTGATTCTTTCGGCAACGCTACTTACAGCCATTCTTTTCGCTCAACAGTCGGAACGGTTTGCTGAGCTCGCTTTGTACACGCAGATTCCGGTCTCCTTGTTCGGCCAAATCGAAATCGCGCTGATTCCGAACGTGCTGGTATTCACTCTACCAATGGCCGTTCTTGCTGGAACCATTATCGGCTTCGCGCGCATGGGCAGCGACAGCGAAATCGTCGCGATGAGGGCGGCCGGGATTGGGACGTGGAGCATGCTCTGGCCCATTCTCCTTATGGGGATGATCTTAACCGCCGCAACTACCTACATAAACATGAAAGAAGCGCCGCAGGCCGCAAGAGGGCTCCGAAAGGCTGCATTACAAGGCGCGCTTCGTAAGCTGGACTCTCCGGTCGAGCCGCGCACGTTTACGACTGAGATCCCGCGCTACGTGATCTACGTGAGGGATGGCGACAAGGCCGCAGGCATTTGGGGCAGGGTTTTCATCTACGCGCAGCAGCAAGATGGCTCGACACGCATAGTTACCGCTCGCTCTGGAAGAATTGATTCGTCTGGTGACAAGTCCGAATTAGTGTTAAGCGACGCAGTGGGGATCGACACACCGGCGTTACAGGCTGGGGCGAGAGCGCAGTACGTGGTTGAGCGTTTGGACCAGCTAAGGCTCGCAATCGATACGGGCCGTGCAGCAATCCTGGCCAACATTCAACAAGCAAAGGGCGAACCCGATGAACTGGAATGGGGCGACCTTCGCCGGCTGGTTTCATCCGGCTCCGTGGCAGAGAGAAGGGAAGCGGCGAGGATGCTTCATAAGAGGCTGGCATTCTCTGTGTCGCCCCTGGTGTTTGCTTTCCTGGCGGGTGCACTGGGATTGCGAGTAAGGAGGGGTGGTCGCGGAATCGGCGTACTCCTTTCCCTAATGATAATGATCATCTACTACCTGGTTTTTCTCTTCGGCGAGTCACTGGCCAGAGCAGGAACAATTACACCCCTTGTGGGGACCTGGATGGCAACAGCGCTGATGTTGGTGTTTAGTTTTGGATTCCTGACTGTGAATAGAACTCGCTTTTCAGGGTTAGTTGGTCGACGAATCAGAGTACCAAAACCGCCGGGACGAAGAGATATCGCCCGAGGTCACGCAAAGGCATTCACCCGGTTAGGTCGCTGGCCCTTCCCCAGTCTTCTGGATGGTAACCTGCTCCGCACGCTATTGGTGAGTTTTGTTGTCGCTTTCTTTTCGCTGGTTTCGATCTTCATCATCTTTACGCTCTTTGAATTGTGGCGCTTTATTGCGATGAATAGAGTCGCCGCGGGGCTAGTCGCGAAGTATCTTGTCTTTCTGCTTCCTCTGGTTACGGTTGAAGTGTTTCCTCCCACCATGTTGATAGCGGCGCTAATCACCTATGCTCTACTTGCAAAGCGTAGCGAGGCAATTGCCTGGTGGGCCAGTGGGCAAAGTGTTTACCGTCTCATGTTCCCCGGTTTGCTGTTTGCGATGGTTGCAGGTGCGGGAACATGGTTGGTGCAAGAGCAGTTGATGCCATCCGCGAATGTTCGGCAAGACTCCCTGCGACGTCAGATTAGAGGTGGTGCTGCACAAGCCATGACCGGCACAGGTCATCAATGGCTGGCCTCCGCCGAGAGTAGTCGACTCTATTCCTACGATTACGACGAGCAGCATCACGCGCTTCGTGACCTGACAGTCTACGATTTCGATCCCCAGGGGATCCACCTGGAACGCTTAACGAGAGGTGATCAAGGTGTATGGACAGCCGGCCGGACGATGACCATAAGGAATGCTGAAATAATAGGTATTCGCGGGATGGAGATTGCGCGAGAAGCAAAGGAGCAGACAGAGTTAATAGGAATAGATGCTGCTCAAGTGTTCAGGCCAAGCGTGGACAAACCGTCTCAGCTAAGCAGCAGGGGATTAAGCGCCTATTTAAAGGCTTCTAAGCGGCGAGGAATGGATGTCTCTTCGTTGGCCGTGGCGCTGCAGCGGAAATACGCCGAGCCATTTAGCGTTCTGGTGATGGCCTTCCTGGGAATCCCGCTGGCGCTTTCGTTCGGGCGGCGGGGAACAATTGTAGCGTTGTGCTCGGCGGTTGCAGTGAGTCTCGCCTACTGGGGATTCGCCGGCGGATTTCAGCAACTCGGCATTCACGGTTTGCTTCCCGCTCCGGTCGCAGGGTGGGCGCCGCCAATTATATTTGCCGCGGTGGGAACCTACTTTCTTTCGCGGATTCGCACCTGATACGGACTCTGAGATCTCAAATCTGAACTCTGAGATCCCTACGTGCCTGTTTCCCAGCTCGAGATATATTCAAGCTGCTCCGCCGTCAGAGTATCAATTGACAATCCCAGCGCGCGCAGTTTCAAACTCGCTATTTCGGTGTCCACTTCCGGAGGTAACAGATGGACACCAGGTTCAAGCTTGCCCTCGTTCTTAACCAGATACTCGACGGATAAAGCCTGATTGGCGAAACTCATGTCCATCACGCTTGCCGGGTGCCCTTCAGCCGCCGCCAGGTTAATTAGACGTCCTTCGCCAAGGACAATAATCCGTCTGCCGGACCCTTTAAGTTTGTATTCCTCCACAAAGGGTCTAATTTTCACCGCGGATTCAGACTTCTCGCGTAAGGCCACCAGGTTCAGCTCCAGATCGAAGTGGCCGCTGTTGCAAACAATCGCGCCATCTTTCATCGCGGAAAAGTGCTGGCCGTCGATAACGTGACGGTTTCCCGTGACGGTTACAAAAATGTCTCCCAGGGGCGCGGCCTCGGCAATCGGCATGACACGGAATCCGTCCATTACTGCCTCAACCGCTTTGATTGCGTCAACCTCGGTAACGATCACATTCGCACCCATGCCGCGCGCTCTGAGAGCAACGCCTTTGCCGCACCAACCATAGCCCACGACCACGAGGTTCCGACCCGCGAGCAGAATATTTGTGGCGCGGATTATTCCGTCCAGAGTTGACTGGCCGGTTCCGTAACGATTGTCAAAGAAGTGTTTGGTCTGCGCGTTGTTAACAGCAACGGCCGGGAAGCTAAGCAAGCCAGCTTTATGAATGGCCTCCAGGCGCTGAATTCCGGTGGTGGTTTCCTCAGTGGAACCAACAAGCTCCTTGACCTGTTCGCGCCTTTCCTTAATTAGCGTGGCCACGACGTCCGATCCGTCGTCGATGATGATCTGCGGATGGAAGTCCAGCGCCGTGCGTACGTGCCGGTTGTACGTGTCAGTAGTCTCGCCCTTGATCGCGAAAACCGGAATACCCCAATCGGCCACCAAAGAAGCAGCCACGTCATCCTGCGTGGAAAGCGGATTAGAAGCGATCAAAACAGCTTCGGCTCCGCCGGCCTGCAGCGCGCGGGCGAGGTTTGCTGTCTCAGTCGTTATGTGGGCGCAGGCTACCAGCTTGATCCCCTTCAAAGGCTGATCGGCGGCGAATCGCTCTCTAATCAATCGCAGGACCGGCATATCACGCTCGGACCATTCGATTCGCTGCTTCCCCTGACTGGCCAGGTTAATGTCTTTGACGTCGAATTCAAGTGAACGTATTGCACTCATATCGGTATTCCTCTTTAGTTACTTTGATGATTTAAGATCTGTGGTCGCGGACCTGCTGGTCCGCCCTTATTTGGATCAGCCAGATGGGGCCTCAGACCCCTGCTGCCTCGCGCAGCAATTCCGCTTTGTCCGTTTTTTCCCAGGCAAAGCCATTTTCAACGCGTCCGAAATGACCGTACGCGGCCGTCGCTCGATAGATCGGCCGGCGCAATTTCAGTTCTTCAATTATCCCAAGGGGCGTCAACGCGAAATGCTCACGCACGAGCTTTGCCAGCACGCCTTCGCTGACGCGGCCGGTGCCTCCTGTGTCCACCAGCACCGAGACCGGATCAGCAACACCGATCGCGTAGGCCAGTTGAACGAGACAACGATCTGCGAGTCCGGCTGCGACAAAGTTCTTGGCAACGTAGCGCGCCATGTAAGCAGCCGACCGATCAACCTTGGTTGGGTCTTTACCCGAGAAAGCGCCACCTCCGTGCGGCGCATAGCCTCCGTAAGTATCGACGATGATTTTGCGCCCTGTGAGTCCGGCATCACCCTGGGGTCCGCCTGTTACAAATCGCCCGGTTGGGTTGATGTGGAACTTGGTATTGTCGTCGAGAAGATCCGCAGACACGGTGTGCCGGATGACTTTTGCTTCGATGTCCGCTCGCAGTTGTTCATTCGTGACGCCGGGATCGTGTTGCGAAGAGATCACAACCGCGTCGACTCTGAAAGGCCGGCCATCGCGGTATTCAACTGTGACTTGAGACTTGCCGTCCGGGCGAAGATAGGGCAGCTCACCCGACTTCCGAACTTCTGAGAGTCCCCGCGCCAGCATGTGGGCAAGTTGAATTGGCAGCGGCATCAGCTCCGGGGTCTCGTTGCAAGCGAAGCCGAACATCAGGCCCTGGTCGCCGGCGCCTCCGGTGTCCACTCCCATGGCAATGTCCGGAGATTGGCGGTCAAGGGCCGAGAGCACGCTGCAGGTCTCGGAATCGAAACCAAACTTGGCGCGCGTGTAACCGATTTCTCGAATAGTATCGCGCGCCACTCGACTGAAATCTATCCGCGCGCTGGTCGTGATCTCGCCGGCTACAACCACCAGTCCGGTGGTGACCAGAGTCTCACAAGCAACACGAGCGTTTGGGTCTTCTGACAGCGCGGCATCAAGAACGGCATCGGAGATTTGGTCTGCAATCTTGTCTGGGTGGCCTTCAGTGACGGACTCGGACGTGAATAGATAACTGGATTCAGTACTCAAGCAAACTCCTTATGATTATTATTGGTCGCAGTTTCCCTTAATGAAAAGACCGCGTAATGTAGCAGTCCGTATTTAGCACTGTCAAGGCGAGTTAGCTCGACCCTCAAAAGTGCGCTTTGTGAATAAGAAGCGAAAAGACCTCGATATTCCTGAGGGGCGACCGGTAATAGCCACTGGTAATATAATATGTATTATCAGACGCGCCGCATAGCGCTGGGGTTTGAAGGAGTTTGTTACGGGAGATCAGCAAACACAGATCTCTCTCTGGGCGGCTTCGTGTGATTGAGATTCCACCCTTCCCCTACGGTTGTAGAGCCTTCCCCTACGGTTGTAGAGGCGGGCCAGGAAGTGCTGCGTGTATGGTGTTATTGGATTGACAGAAGCGGACGGAGAAGTCAGAATGCGCACGATTCACCAGACAACCAACCGATCAGAGGAAAAGGAGACGACATGCCTTTCATAACAGGATCTTTTTCGGGAAGAATCACGAAGCAGTCCGGAATGCCACTTAGCGACCTGCCCAACCACGAGATGGGTATTGCCGAGGTTAGCGGCACGCAGAAATCAGCGGATCCGCTTTGGAACGACGCGAGTATTACCTACTGGGGGGTTACCGAGCTGCTCGATGGCGAGGGCTCGCAGCGCGGCTACTACAACAACGTGCACGGTGATAAGGGACGCGACTGGGGAACGTTCGAGGGCAAGGTCACCACGGCCGGTGGTGGGATGACCGTTGAGGGTACCTGGAAATTCGCTGGCGGCGATGGCGAGTTCCGCGGCATCACCGGAGGCGGCACGTTTAAGACCGTGGCGAAATCGGAGACCGAACTTGAGGCCACCTGGGATGGCAACTATGAGCTGGCCAGAGCGCAGACGGCCTGAACAACGCGAGTCGTTACAGAACCGCGAGCGGACCGGGGTCCCCGAGCGGGCGGCCCGCTTGGGGTGGTGGATGCGACGGGATCCTACATTCAACCTCCCATCTACAATTTCGTGGACGTAAGGGCCTGTACGACGCAGTTGAGTTGTATCCGGTCGCTACTCGCTCCCGGTTCTGTAACGAGCACTTGTTAGTGCCAGTTTTGAAATACGCATTAGACGCTGCCAGTGTGTGTATCCCACGCATAAAAACCCTTCCCCGCAAGTCAACAACACAGATTAACTGCACTACCGCGTAATAAGCGCACTTGACGCTCGTGGAGGCATCACCTAGAGTACGAAGCTTCGCAGAGTGTCGGTCTAATGAAACGTTTCGGCAAAGGGTTTGCTTAAATAGTGGCAATAAGAATCGAGAATCAGTGCGAGAGAAAGCTGCCAAGAGATACAACTTCACTGATCGAAAAGGCGCTGGATAGCCTGCCGCGCGAGCACACGCGAGGAATCGAGAGGGTGCGTCTGGTTGAGTCGATATCAGAGCCGAGGATCAGAGCGACCGTGCAGGCTTCCGATTTGCCAGGGCTTTACCATCCGCGTCAAGGCGCCAAGGGACCGTGGCTCGAGCTGGCGATAGGCGTCCTTCTTCCCACGGATAAACCAATTCATAAACGAATCATCCCGCGACTCTCTTTTAAGGGAAACGTCACGGCCGTGTTGTTCTCGCTCGTTGGTCAACACTATCATCTGACACTTCGCCATTCTGTTAAGAAGACGCAGATCGAACCTGCGGTTCGACTCTATACTGAAAAGCAATTGAAGGCGTGGAACGAGAAGCAACACACCATCCGCGCGCGCCTTTTCAAGCCGTTGCAGCCTACACTTGAGCGTTGGGGCAAAACGCTGCAGAAGCGTGCGGCTGCCGAACGAAAAAAAGGCGCAACGTCGAAATAGGCTGCGCCTCTTACCGGTGTGATGGGACCTCAGTCCGCCGAAGTTGTTTGGCTGTCCGCCTGATGATTGTCGAGACTATGCGCTGCCTTTCTTAGAGCATCGGCAACCTCATGCGGACTTACGTTTGGGCGGCGGAACTTCACTTCCAAACTAAACTCTTTTTCCGGTGAGGCGTAGCGGAAGGTATAAGGTTTTGCCTCGGGTGCGATCCGCGGCCCCATCTCCTGGCGCCTGACCTCGCGTGCGTCATCCCGAGTCAGTCCCTGCGACGCAATCTGTGAGGCCAGACGCCTCATCGCCTCGTCGTCGGGCTGGCGAAGGATTTGCAATAACACCGACTTCGCTGTAATGCCGGACCGGCGACACAGGTCGCGCACGTCTTCGGGAATGGAAGCGATCGAAACAGCCTCCGTGACAGTGCTTCTGCTCTTCCCCACCTTTCGCGCAACCTCTTCGTGCGTGTAACCAAACCGCTCGCAGAGAGCGAACAGTCCGTCTGCTTCCTCCCAGATCGTCAAGTCCTTGCGCTGCATATTCTCGATCAGGGCGATCTCGGCGACGCCACGATCGTCGACCTCCATCTCGATACAAGGCACTTCGCGCAGGCCGGCTTCGCGCGAAGCTCTCCAGCGTCTTTCACCCGCGATGATCATCCACCTTCCGGTAAGACGCGAAGGCTTGACCAGGAGCGGCTCGAGCACGCCCTTTTCCCTAATCGAAGCCGTGAGTTCGGTTAGGTCACCGATCTCATTTCGAGGTTGATCTGGATTCGGATCGAGTTTGTCGAGGGGAATCATTCGGCCAATCTGAGTGGGCCGATGTCTGGATAGCTCCTCAACATAATGGGAGTCGTGACGCATTTGCAGTCCTGTCGGCAATCCCCTTTTAGACACGTTTCATTACCTCTTCGCAAAGTTTGGTGTATTCGATCGCGCCTGATGAGTTAGGCGCAAAGGAAAAGATAGACTCTTTGTAAGCCGGCGACTCTTCCAGTCTCACGCTCTTGGTGATCACAGTCTCAAACACTTTCTCACCAAAGACCCGGCGGATCTGCTCGTACACCTCGCGCGCCAACGTCGTTCGCTTGTCATGAAGTGTTACGAGGACTCCAAGCAGTTCAAGATTCGGGTTCGGCCTGGCCTTGACCTTTTCGATCGTCTCCAGAAGGTCGTCGGTACCCTCCAGCGCAAAGTATGACGACTGGATGGGAATCAACGCGTGGGTGGCGGCAACCAGGGCGTTGACGGTTATTAAACCAAGTGTTGGTGGGCAATCGATAACGATCACCGAATAGCGATCGCGAAAAGGCTCTAGCCGGTCCTTGAGGCGAAAGGGCGCGTCGAAGTCGCCAACCAGTTTCGCTTCCAGCTTGGCCAGATTAATTCTCGCCGGGACGATATCGAGTCCTTCGACGGGTGTGCGGTAGATGGCCTGTTCCAGGGGAGCCTGGCCATCCATCAAAAGTTCGTAGACTGAACGCTCGACGCTTAGAGGATCGAGAAACGAAATAGAACTGTTTGCCTGCGGATCCAGATCAAAAAGCAGGACACTTTTTCCGAGTCTGGCGAATCCAGCGGCCAAATTGATCGCGGTCGTTGTCTTTCCTACACCACCTTTTTGATTTGCAATCGCGATTATCATTCGCTGCACAGGCGGTCTATCCTTGCTTGCTGACTTATTCGAAGCCCAGGCTCAAAATCTTAAAAGCACTAACAGTTACATCGGGAGATCGCCAGCTTCGCCAATCACGTCGGGCCACTCCTCCTCAGTCACAGCGCCCTCCTCTGCGAGTTCCTCATCGGTTGGCACCGTATTCCGCGAAGCCTTGATTACTTCCGTATCGACATAGATGGGACAATCGGCGCGAAGAGCCAGAGCGATGGCATCCGAAGGCCTTGAGTCGAGCACCATTCGGTTCCCGTCGCTGGTCTGCATCTCGATCACTGCGAAGAAGGTATTGTCGCGAAGACTGGTTACGACTACTCGCTCTACCTGGATTCCCATTTCGACAATCAGGTTACGCAACAGGTCATGAGTCATGGGTCGCGGAGGCGCGATCTTCTCGATCTCGAGCGCGATTGCGTTAGCCTCGTATGCTCCGACCCAGATAGGCAGCATCGTATCACTCTGGACGTCCTTCAGAATGATGATCGGCGTGCCACTGTTGGGATCCATCATCAGCGCTCTGATTTTTACTTCTATTTCCATACGAGCACCTCAACTCCAGGCCCCACGATTGTATTGCAACCTTAAACTAGTCGTCTTCCATAAAGGCTGTTCGGCTTAGCCTTGGTGACAATCACTTCAACGATCCGGCCACAAAGACTTGCGTCACCAGCGAAGTTTACCACTTTATGGCAGGTGGAGTGACCGGTCATGTCGTCCATTGACCTGGCGCTCTCTCCTTCAACCAGGACGCTGACAGTGCGCCCTACATATCTTGCGTAGACTTCAGCTTGGACTTTCTGCTGTACCTGCTCAATTGCCAGGAAGCGGCGGGTCTTCTCAGCGGGCGGCACATCATCAGGCAACTTTGCTGCGGGCGTACCTGGCCTCTTCGAGTACTTGAAAATATACAGACCGTCGTATTGACACTTTTCCACCAGCTTCATGGTTGCTGCGAAATCGTTCTCAGTCTCACCCGGGAAGCCCACGATAATATCGCTTGTCAGCGACAGCTTGCGCCGTGAGTTCTTTACTGATTCGACTCGCCGTAGATAACTGCTTGAATCATAGCCGCGGCGCATGGCCTTCAACACGCGATCGCTTCCCGATTGAACCGGAAGATGAACCCAATCGCAGAGATTCGGGTACTCTTCAATCGCCGACACTATATCAGGATGAAAGTCGCGAGGAAATGATGTTGTGAATTTGATCCTTTCCATGCCTGTGTCAGCAACAGCTCTCAGCAAGCGAGAGAACGGCGTAGCGCCGGAACAACTCTCGAGGCCTGCAAACGACTTGGGCCGGTAACTGTTTACGTTCTGACCAATCAGATGGACTTCCTTGTAACCGAATTCTCGGAGCTGGCCCACCTCGTCAACAATTTCTTTCGCGGTGCGACTTTTCTCGCGACCTCGAGAATAAGGGACTATGCAGAAGGAGCAAAACTTGTTACAGCCCTCGATTATGGGAACGAAAGCCACGTAGGGCGAATGCCGTTCGACCGGTGAAACGTTCCACGATTCTCCCTCGGCGCGCTCGCCCAAATCCAGCACTGCCAGTTCCCCTCCCCGGGCGCGCTCGATCAAAGCCGGAAGACGATCGGTCGCGCGCGTGCCGGCGACAATGTTAACCGCGGCGGCGCTGTCGAAAATCGCTTCGCCTTCCAGTTGGGCAACACAACCCATCAAACCGATCAAAGGCTGCTTTGTGGCCGTCGTTTGACGGACTTCGCCAATGCGCCTGAAAACTTTCTGGGCGGCACGCTCTCGCACTGAGCAGGTGTTGAACAGAATTACGTCGGCTGTTTCCGCAGACTGCGTCAACTCGTAACCTGCCTTCCGCAACCCAGTTGCCGCTCGCTCGGTGTCGGTAACGTTCATCTGACAGCCGAACGTCTCGATGTAAACTCGCGCACTCATCTAAGCAATAATCTCAAGCTCTGTTAACCCTTCAATGCCGACAAGTGTAGCAGAAACCGTCAACGCAACGCGACAGTTCTTTGATCGGACTAAGGCTTGTTTGCCAGCAACACTTGACGCCCCTTCGTTCGCCTAGTAGTATTCGCCGTCACGATTTCACTTATCCCTGAACGCAAAGAGGTTCCTCATGTCTTTCAACAAGATTATTCTCGTGGGCAATCTGGGCCGTGATCCTGAACTGCGCTACACGCCCCAGGGCACTCCTGTGTGTAGCTTTACCATGGCGACGAACGAGCGGCGCAAAGACAAAACCGGCGAGTGGCAGGAGCAAGTCACCTGGTTTAAGGTAACGCTTTGGGGTCGTCAGGCAGAGACTGCATCGCAGTACCTTACCAAAGGTCGGCCCGTGTACATTGAGGGAAGACTGCGAGTTGAGGAGTGGACCGATCGCGATGGCAAACCACGACACACGCTCGAGGTGCACGCCACCGACATGCAGTTCATCGGTGGGCAGAGATCAGGAGAAGCCCCTGTTGAAAAAGCTCCGAGCGCTGGACCGGCCCCTGAACAGCCGGACTTATCTGACGATGACGTTCCGTTCTGAAGCCGAAGTGACTTGTCCGCAAGAATCGACTATTGGGCCGCAGACCTCACACGGGTTGAAGTTCATGAAACGTCCATTACTCCCCATTGGCCGAAGTCTCTCAGTTTTCGATAGCGTCTGGCGAGCCTTTCCTCCTGGCTGCAACTAACAGCTTCGGCTAGTCGTTGGCTCAAAGCCAAGTCCAGGTATCGTGCGGTCGAGTCATGGTCGGTGTGCGCGCCATCGCCGGGTTCCTTGATGATCTCATCGATAATTCCCTCTTTGTACAGATTTTGCGCAGTCAGTCTGAGGCCGGCTGCTGCGCGTTCAGCCTGGCCGGCATCCTTCCAAAGAATCGCCGCACATCCTTCCGGGGTGATCACTGAGTAGATGGCGTTTTCGAGCATCAAGACTTGATCGCCAATGGCAATAGCCAGAGCTCCTCCGGAACCACCTTCGCCTATGATCGTGACAATCACTGGAACTTTCAGCTTGACCATCTCGCGGAGATTGTAGGCGATGGCCTCAGCCTGGCCACGCTCTTCGGCATCGATTCCGGGATAAGCTCCCGGCGTGTCGACAAAGGTGAAGATCGGCCGCGCAAATTTCTCAGCGAGCTTCATCAGCCTCAGCGCCTTTCGGTACCCTTCCGGCTTACACATACCGAAGTTGCGATAGCTACGCTGCTTGGTATCGCGACCTTTTTGTTGGCCCACAATCGCCACGGGAAGACCGTGAAAACGTGCGAACCCGCAGACAATTGCCGCGTCGTCGGCAAACCGTCGGTCACCGTGCAGTTCGACGAAGTCTTCGAAAAGCCTCTCAACGAAATCAAGCGTGTAAGGCCTTTCGGGATGCCGGGCCAACAGGACGCGTTCAAACGCAGTTCGCGGTTCGCCTTGTTCAGCGCCGACAGCATTCTTGGGAGCCTTCTTTTCGTGACGCTCAACCTTAGATCTTGGCATTCGCTGCTCCGTCATCTGAATTAGCAATCGAACATCCCAACTTCTTAAGATCGGAGTCTAATGCACGACTCCGATTAACCCGCAACGCCGCGTTGGCACGGACGCGGACCAGGACTTCGCGGTCGACGACGGCTTCCAGCAGTACTTCACAATCGCCGGGATGTTTGTTCAGAACGTCCAACATTGCGTCATACAATGCCTCATCCTCCGCCGGCGGTATGCGAATCATAACAGAGCGGCTCTTGTTCTCTGGAATACCATCCAGCCTCTGAACCTGATCAACGATTATGGTTGGTGGGTTGTCATCGGTCAGCTCGAGCCGGCCGGTTACAAGCGCCGGCAATTCATTTTGTAGTAAGGAAGAGTGCTTGCGATAAGTGTCAGGCCACGCCACGCACTTGGTTCCGCCTGATTCATCTTCCAGTCGGAACAGAGCGAAGCGATCACCCTTCTTTGTGGTACGTGCCTGCAGATCACTCATTATCCCGCCGATGGTCACTCGGCTCCCACTCACCAGGCTCTGGAGTTCGACGGATCTAACAGCGTTAGCTAGTCGCAGCCGATCCAAATAATTCTCGAGCGGGTGTCCGGTGATATAGAAACCCAACGAATTCTTTTCAGCAGCGAGGAGTTCGGCACGCGTCCAACCGGTCGCGCCCGCGGGGACCTGGTCAACTCCTGAAGCATCGTCAGTCTCGGTGCCGAAGAGACCACTCTGCCCTTGCAGTCTTGCTCTTCGGGCTCGCTGTGCTCTTGCCAACGCTGTGTCGATTGCACCGTGAAGCTGACCGCGCCATTCACTAAGAGAGCGTGACTCGGGTTTCAAAGAGTCGAAAGCGCCCGCACTAACCAGACTCTCAAGCGCGCGCTTGCCAATGGTTCCCTGCTCGATGCGTTCCGCAAAGTCGAACAGTGATCTGAAAGGCCCGCTCTTTCTAGCGTCAATTATTGCCTTTACCGTCGACTCGCCAAGTCCTTTGATTGCCGCCAAGCCATATCTTACGGCTCCATTCAATGGCGTGAAGCCTGCGTTACTCTCATTGACGTCCGGGGGCAGCAATTGAATTCCCTGCGCCCGTAGCTCCTTCGAGTACTTAAACACTTTCGCGGCATCCTGAGCTTCGCTTGATAGAACTGCGGCGTAAAAGTGTTCCGGATAATGTGCCTTGAGGTATGCAGTCTGAAACGCAAGATACGCATAGGCCACGCTGTGGCTGCGAGGGAAACCGTAGTCTGAAAACTTGTCCATCAGCGAGAACGTCTTCTCAGCCTTGTCTGGCTTTATTCCTCTCGCTATTGCGCCACTGACGAACTTCTGCTGGTGAACCGCCATCTCCGCCCGCTTCTTCTTTCCCATCGCCCGACGCATCAAATCCGCCTCAGCCAGTGTGTATCCGGCGAGCCTCTGGGCCAACTGCATGATCTGTTCCTGATAAACCATGATCCCATAGGTGTTAGTCAGGATCTCCTTCATCTCAGGTACCAGATAGCGCACGGTCTTCTTCCCACGATGCCGCTGGATAAACTCATCGACCATACCTCCATCCAGGGGTCCGGGTCGATAAAGCGCGTTTAAGGCCGCGAGGTCTTCAAGGTCTTTTGGTTTAAGCTTTCGGCAGATCTCCTGCATACCCGAAGATTCAAACTGAAAGACAGCATCTGTGCGTCCCTCAGCGAAAACCGACATAGTTCTCTCGTCGTTAAGCGCTATATCCGACCAATTAATCTCGACCCCAAGCATTTGCTTAACCGACGCCAAGCAATCGCTTATTACGGTTAGGGCGGTAAGCGCCAGGAAATCCATCTTAAGCATGCCCGTTTTTTCGAGGTCAGACATAACATATTGCGTGGTTAGCTCATCTTTTGGCGAGACCGCGATGGGTATTAGCTCTTGCAACGGGTTTGGGGATATGACGACCCCGGCGGCGTGGACTGATGAATGACGCGCGCATCCTTCGAGTCGTTGCGCGATTTCGATCAAATCCTTTACTTGAGGGTTTGTCTCAATCTCCTTTCTTAACTCCGGCACTTGTTCAAGGGCCTGAGCGATGCTGACGTTGCGTCCGCGTACCGGTGGAGGAATGAACTTAGCGATCCGTTCAACCTCGGAATACGGCATGTCCAATGCTCTACCCACATCTTTAATCGCAGCTCTCGAGGCAAGTGTGCCGAACGTAATGATTTGACAGACAGAGTCGCGACCGTAAAGATCGGCAACGTGATTGATCACCTCGGCACGACCTCGAACACAAAAGTCGATATCGATGTCAGGGAGCGACACTCGTCCAGGGTTAAGGAATCGCTCGAAGATCAAGTTGTACTTCAACGGATCGATATCGGTGATTCCCAGGCAGTAAGCAACCAAACTCCCGGCGCTTGAGCCCCGGCCGGGGCCCACGGGAATAGAGTTATCTTTGGCGTAGCGAACGAAATCCCAGACAATCAAGAAGTAACTGGCAAACCCCATCTGCTTGATCATCTCGATTTCGCTAAAAAGTCGGGTCTGATAATCAGCAAGAGGATGTTCCAGTTCTCCGCGCGCTGCCTGACGCTCCCAAACCGTCAGCCTGCGATGCTCGAAGCCTTCGCCGGCGAGCTTCTCGAAGTATTCGTCGACAGAAAGACCAGCTCCTGACTCGGGTATCGGATACTTCGGCAGGTAATTAACGTCATCAGGCAGCTTGAGATCGCACATCTCGGCGATCTCCACGGTACGCGTCAAGGCTTCGGGTAGGTCATTACCAAAGACGTTCCACATCTCTTCTGGTGAACGGACAAAAAAGTTCGGCGTCTCGAAGCGAAGACGGTTTGTGTCGTTCACGGTTTTTGCCGAGCCGATGCAGAGCAACACGTCATGCGCGCGGGCGTCCTCTGGCCTGAGGTAGTGGGCATCATTGGTTGCGACAAGGGGGATGCCGGTGCGTTTCGAAAGCTCGACCAACGATTTGCGAATTCTGTATTGCGCTTCCAGACCATGCTCCTGAATCTCCAGGTAGTAGTTCCCTCTGCCCAGTATCTCCTCAAACTCAAGAGCGGCCGTGGTCGCTTCATCAAATCGATCTCGAACCAACATCGCGGAAGGCACGCCGGACAGACAAGCCGAAAGCCCTATCAAACCTTTACTGTGAAGAGCAAGAAGTTCTTTGTCGATGCGCGGCTTGTGGTAGAAGCCTTCTGTGTACGCCTTCGACGTGAGTTGCACGAGGTTGCGATAGCCTTCCAGATCTTTTGCGAGGAGGATCAAGTGGAAGTTTGCCTTTTCGCCGGGCGCACCCGCCGTTCGATCTCTTCGACTGCCACGGGTAATGTAGATTTCACAGCCGATGATCGGTTTTACGCCGTGGCTCTTCATCGTGTGATAGAAAGAGATAGCGCCGAACATGTTGCCATGATCTGTCATGGCACATGCTTGCATTCCCAGTTCTTCCGTGCGCTTTGCCAGCGGTTTGATTTGTATCGCGCCATCCAGCAGGCTGTAGTCTGTGTGCAAATGCAGATGTACGAATTTATTATCAGGCATTAGAGCTTTGTCAGATCGCGACAATCTCGTCGGCTGAATCGGAAATCAATAACCTGGGAACAGGGCAATATAACACGTTGCGAAGTTAACGATTCGCAGGTTTTCGCGGTAACACAGCTTCGAATCAACTACCAGACGATTGCAACGACCATCTTGCTTTCAGATCTATAAGCAAAATGCTCTAAAACCTGCGTTGAAGCACGTGGCGGGATAATTTCTATTCCCACTCTATGGTGCTTGGTGGTTTGGAGCTTATGTCGTAGACGATGCGGTTGATGCCCCTGATTTCAGAGACAATTCGCGACGATATGCGCGCCAGGACATCCTGCGGCAGCCGCGCCCAATCTGCAGTCATGCCGTCGACGCTGGTCACCGCTCGAATTGCTACGACTCGCTCATAAGTGCGTTCATCTCCCATTACACCCACTGTCGATATCGGCAACAGGACAGGAAAGGCCTGCCAGACAGAATGGTAGAGGTCGGCGAGCCGCAATTCCTCATCAAGGATTCTATCCGCCGCTTGCAGTAACCGAATCCGCTCTTCGGTTACTTCACCAACAATACGAACGGCGAGACCAGGACCGGGAAATGGATGACGAGTCAGGATCTCTTCCGGCACGCCCAGTTCCCTGCCAATCAGGCGCACTTCATCCTTGAACAGTTCTCGTAAGGGTTCGATGAGATGCAAATTCATCTCTTCGGGAAGGCCGCCGACATTGTGGTGACTTTTGATGACCGACGATGGGCCGCGCACTGAGACTGACTCGATCACGTCAGGGTAAAGAGTCCCCTGCACCAGATATCCGACATCACCCAGACGCTTTGCCTCTTCCTCGAAAACTTCAATAAAGATTCTGCCAATTCGTTTGCGTTTTTCCTCTGGGTCGGTTACGCCCCGCAGGGCTTCGAGAAATCTACTACCGGCACGAATGCCGACGATGTTCAGCTTCATAGTTTGGCGCAACACCGCCAAGGTAGACTCAAACTCTCCCTCTCTCAGTAATCCGTTATCGATAAGAATGCACGTTTGTCGTTCGCCTACGGCGCGGTGCACCAGTGCTGAGGCCACGGTCGAATCGACACCGCCTGATAGCCCAGAGACCGCGCGTCCTTTGTCACCCAGTTGGTCTCGTATCCGAGTGGTCTGTTCTTGAATGACGGCTTCGGGCGACCAATCGCCTCGGCATCCGCAAATGGAAAAGATAAAATTGCGCAGGACTTGCGAACCCAGCGGTGTGTGCGCCACTTCCGGATGGAACTGGACTCCGAATATGTTTTTGCTTAGGTCCTCGATTGCATTGAGGGCATCATCGGTGCGGGCAGTTACGCGAAAACCGGGCGGCACTGAGGTAACATGATCGCCATGACTCATCCACACGTCCATTTCGTCGGGGAGGCCCTTGAAAAGCGGGCTCTCGTGTTCAAGCACCTTGAGTCTTGCGTAACCGAATTCCCGGCTTGTCGACGGCCGCACCTCACCTCCCAGATCAAATGCCATCACCTGTAATCCGTAGCAAATCCCAAGCAGCGGACAATCAATTGCTTCGAGTAGATTACCGGCGGGTCGCGGTGCGCCCGGCTGGTAGACTGACGCCGGACTGCCAGACAGGACGATCCCTTTTGGGTGGTGGGCGTTAATCTCATCTACTTGCGCGTGACAAGGAAGGATTTGGGAGAAAACGCCTGCCTCGCGAATGCGGCGAGCTATCAGTTGAGTGTATTGTGATCCGAAGTCAAGTATTATTACGGTCTCGTGACGATTGTTATTAGTCAAGAAAAGAAAGCCCCTTATCCTTTGTCATGCGTCATAACGCATCGAGTATTTCAGCTGAGGTGAAGTGAATTATACTTTCGCGTTGCATTAACTCAAAATCCGTTGCTTGGATGATTCTTGATTGAGTAGAAGGAACCGGTAATTCTGATGCTTCAGGGTAAGCAAGAGAAACGCCGTATTCAGAGTCGATGGAAGTTCCTGAACGAGATAGTTGTGCTGGTGCTGACCTGCGGCGTCACATCTATTGCCGCGTTGCCGGCAGGATGGACAAGGACTGTTGGTCCGCGACTATCCCTTTCTCAGCCTCTTACCGTGCGTTGGCGTTACGCTGGTCTGACTTTGGACTTAACACCCGCCGCAGATGACGAGCGAATATACCTGCCGCTGGCCGCTGGCACAATCGTATCGTTGAGGGCGAGCGACGGCCAGTTGTACTGGAAGTCTGAGATCGGGGGCGAGTTTTCTGCTTCCCCCGCAGCCGATGATCGCGCCGTCTACGTGGCTTCTGAAGCGATTACGACGCCGAGTGATTTGCATCGGACCACAGGCTCTCTGCGGGCGCTTGGTCGTGAAGGTGGTGTAACGCTGTGGATGCGAGCGCTCGCAACGCCTATCCGCGGGGCTCTGACGATGAGCAACGAGAAGATCTTTGCCGCGGCGAGTGACGGAAACGTTTACGCCTTCGATAAGAAGACCGGCAACATTCTATGGTCTGTGCGGCGTGGTTCAGCGTTCAACTGTCAGCCTGTGTTATCCGGAAGAAGGGTTTACGTAGGCAGTGAGGACGGTACACTCTTCTCGCTCGACGAGAGCACGGGCAAGTTTTTGTGGGATTATCGGACGCGCGGTCCTGTGCGTGGTCCTGTAGCTCTCGCGGATGGGACTGTCTATTTCGGCTCAGGGGATGGCTACGTGTATGCGGTGAACGAGGTAGACGGCCGTGGGCAATGGCGCAAACGGACTGGGGCAGGAGTGCAGGCCGTTGCTCGTGTCGGTAGAGGCCTGCTTGTTGCCTCGCTCGACAATTTCGCGTATTTGTTATCGTTCAATAAGGGAAGGAAGATTTGGAAGCGACAACTACCCGGCCGAATTTCGTCACAGCCCCTGGCGGCCGAGGACAACGCGCTCTTTACACCTTTGTCGAGTGAAGCCGGAGTGGTGCTCGCCCTGCGCGATGGGCGGCAGGTCAACACTCTTCCAACAGGGGAAGGCATCAATACTGCGTCTCCGATCATAGTTGGTGACGCCGTATTGATCACCACAGAGCACGGATTATTGGCCTTCTCTCATCCAGCTAACACCAAGACTTCAAATCACTAGCCGGATCAAGCAGGAAGTTTTCTCCTTTGTAACCATGACGCTCAGGTTTCTTTTGTTGATATTTTTGAACTGCTGAGCTCGGGTCGGCGTCTGAAGGGCGCGGCCAGGCGGGAAAGCAATCCGTAAAGGATGTAGGCAATAACGATCGCGAGAAGCACATAACGGGAGAAGAGGAAGATCAGCAATCCGATCGCCACCAACAGGATAATTGTTCGCATGCTGCCTCTCCGAGTTCCGACTGTCTTAAAACTCGAGAAACGAAGAGTGCTAACCATTAGGACGCTGAGAAGACCGACCAGGGCGATCAAAAGCCCCGAATAGAGTTCCGCTCGTTCCTGCCCGTAATGTATCAAGGGTTGGGGCGCAAAATGGACCATTGCCGCGATCAGACCGCCGGCAGCCGGAATTGGCAACCCCACAAAACTTTTCTTGTCGACCTTGATTGTTCCTTCGGCCAGTATGCGCGGGCGCGATGCCTGAACGTTGAAACGCGCAAGGCGGAATACGCCGCACATCAGGTACATAAAAGAAATGAACAACGCCAGATTGTAGAGATCGCTTCCTTCGCTAAAAGTGGCGCCATAACCCCAGACAAACGCAAGGACTGCGGGCGCGAGACCGAACGTCACGACGTCAGCCAAAGAATCCAATTGGATTCCGATCTCGGTCGTAGTTTTTGTCATACGCGCAATGCGTCCGTCCAACATGTCGAAAACTACCGCTAAGCCGATTGCCTTTGCCGCAAAATCAAAGTAGGTCTTGGCAATCACCAGATTGGCCTCACCGCCCAGGCCTACCAATTGGAACGCGCGCAAGGAACCCATAATGGCAAAAAAACCCATCAGGATGTTCCCCGCGGTGAAGACAGAAGGGATCAGGTATAGCCCCTTCTTGAGTCCACGACGTTCTGGATTGCTTGTGTTCCTCTCGGGCTGCATACGCGGCGCGGTCATCATGATATTCTCCCGATGATACTGGTTCCGCCACGCACTTTGGCGCCTTTCACCGCAACCACCTTCACGTTTCCCGGCAAAATAAGATCTGTTCGCGAGCTGAACTTGATCATGCCAATCCGCTCCCCCAATGCCACTCGATCATTCTTATGTTTCCAGCAAACGATCCGGCGTGCAAGAATCCCGGCGATCTGCTTGCAAACAACGTTCACCTTTTCGCCTTCGATGGTCAAGGCATTCTGCTCGTTTACCAAACTGGCACGCTCGTTTGTCGCCATCAAGAACTTTCCCTTGCTATACGAGATGTCAGTGATCTTTCCGGCGATTGGCGCACGATTAACGTGTACATCAAACGGCGACAAAAAGATGCTGACGATCGTCGGCGAATCTTCGCGCTCGGGTGCAAGAGCGCTAACCCGCGTGACCCGGCCATCTGCGGGTGCGACGATAATATCAGGCTCCGCCGGCGGCTGCCGGTGAGGATCTCGGAAAAAGAAAACCATGAATGCGAAGACCAGCAGGAAAGGAATTGAGATCGGCCAGTAAGCCAGAACCAGCGAGATCGCCGCCAGGATTGCGGGAACAACAATGTACGGGATACCTTCACGCGCTATTCTCAATTCGTTGTCTTACCTTCAGTTTTTCCGATCATAATGCCAGTTAGTCCACCAACGATCCACGTAAAAAGGGGACGCGTGCCTCTCGATCCCACGTCCCCGTTCTTACTCTGCAAAAACCTTGTGGAGAAATGCGTCAGTGACCAGCGGTCTGATTCTTTTGGTGCTGCAACATTATGGAATGCATTTGATCTTTAATTGCCAGCTTTTTCTTCTTGAGCGTAATCTCTTCCAGTTGTTCTTCATCATTTGGATAGGCCAGAGCCGATAACTCGCTAAGCCGTTCTTCGTATTTGCCGTGCTCTTTCGCTAATTCTCTGAACTCAGCGTCATGACTCATCAGCTCCTCTTTCAGCCTATCCGTCGTTGTAATGTCCATTTTCGTGCACGTCTCCTTTCGGACGATGAAACCGGTAAGATTAATCAAACAGAGGCAGCCCTTACTTTACCCCCGCGTTGTGCTCTTGTTTTGAAAAAATGTTAGCCCAATCAAGGCGAACAGATCAAGCGCGCTCTCTTAACTGGAGAGACATAATCAGGGCGTCTTCGACGGGCGCCGAGTAATAATTGGGACGGCGCCCGACAACAGCGAATCCGCACCCTTCATAGAGGGCCTGAGCGGCGCAGTTTCCTGCCCTAACCTCAAGGAACGCCGCATATGCTCCGGCTCGTTCGCCTTCTTCCACTATTCTGTCAAGCAAAGCAGTGCCAACGCCGCGTCGACGATAAGCCTCGCGCACGGCAGCGTTGTTTATATGGAGCTCGTCAGCAGCCAGCCTCGCAACTATATAGCCCACTACAGACTCGGTGTTTTCCCTTTTCGGAGAGCTGACTCGCGCCACCAGCATCAGGTTTCGGCGGCCACTTTGGAGTTCGGCATGATAAGCGTCCCAGCCCCATCGACTGAGGCCGCAGCTCTGTTCGATATCGACGACCTCGAGCAGGTCGTGCTCGGTCATGTTTGAAACTGACACCGAGACTGCGCTTAATACGGACTCTGTTACTGACATTGCTCTTTTAGTTCTGCGTCTGAAGGCCGAACATAGATCGCCCGGAGCGGTTCCCCTGCCGCGCCGCATTCCAATCGCTGCAGCGCCAGCGCCGCTATCTCTTTGGCAAGATTCGCTTCCCTCCCCGCGACTACCCAGCCTCGCCCGTCGCCCGCCGAATTCAACGGCTCATCTCTGAACTCGATTGTTCGCTCATGCGCAGCGTCTCCGATTCTATCTTGATAAAGGCGCGCGCCTTCTCCGGCCCATTTGAGATTGGTCAGTGCGCCATACTTCTCGATCATCGCTTTTGGCGACACGTGCGAAGGTGCATCAAGTTCCGTTACTACTCCGTCACTCGAGACTGACAAAAGTTGCGCAAAGACCTCGCCTCGGCCGGCGGGCTGCGCGGCCACCACAACATTCGATGATCCACAGGAATGGGCTATCGCATGCAGCGTTGGAATACCAATGCATGCCCGGTCCAGCGTCATGGAAAACGCCATCACTGTTGCCAGGCCGATCCGTAAGCCGGTAAAACTTCCCGGTCCCGCCGCAGCCGCAAACAAATCGATATCGCTTAGTGTAACGCCGGCCGTCTTCAGGACTTGATTGATATCCCGCAAAAGAGTATTGGAATGCGAGATGTTTGGGTCACCCATCACCGAGGCGAGTATTGTTTCACCGCGAGCGAGGCACACACTGCCACCCAGAGTTGCCGTATCGAAGCTGAGAATCAGTGGCATTTCTCCTATGGTTCGCCCGCGCGTCGCGCTCCGATCAGCGATCTCTTCTTTATGCTCAGCTTTTAGCCATCGCTTATACTCGTCGATAGTTTTTGGCTTTTCTTCGCTCATCTCAAAGTCACGGTCTTAACGACGGTGACCAACTGTTGCTTAGCAAAGTTGCCAAGCCACGCATCGCGTCTTGCTCCTTCTTTGAAACGGCACGCTGGCACCGAGCTTGCACGCTTCGACTCAGACGATTGATGGCTGACGCGGGTTTGGTCGAGTTATTCTATCGACGCTCGTTCCCTCATCCTCGTCATCAGCGGCACTCGCAGGCCTGGTTTCAGGAATGGAGCGAGTTGTAGGGCACACGTAGGTAATCCTTTCTTCTCTGCCGACAGAATGTGGATACTTCGTTGTGTACAACTACCAAATCTTCATTGATGGATCGCCAAGCAGGATCCATGTGCGGCGGACGTCAAGATCGTTGGTCGCGGTCTTGGCCTGTTTGGTTACGTCGCCGAGCGCCATGGACTGTGCTCCAAACAGCAACTGATATACACGTACGGACATCTCCTGCTGGCCGTCGGGTATCGTGTCGCCAGATGAAGCGTAGGTGGCGACTGCGCCTCCGTAGGGCGCTTTCAAGAGGGTCTCTGCCAGCCCTTCAAGCACTGGATCATCGAACAGACCGTTGAGACAATCGGCCACGATTACCAAAGGCAGCCGGTTACCGTTAGTCAGGGCTTGCGCGTCGCCGTTGGTGAATATCGAAGCGCCGCTCCAGACGTTCACGTTGCCGTGGCCCTGGTAATTAACCAGCGCCGCCCCCTGATTGATGGTGTTTATGATGTTTGCTTCACACGCGGCGGGCGAAGGCTGGCTCGCGAGATATATTTTTTGTTTCGGTATGCTTTGCGGCACAAGGTTGGCGAGGTCGTCGCTATGCGACTCGAAATTCCAATAGTAATTGCCCTGTGCATCAGCGACGAACAAAGCAGTTTGCGGCACGTTCGCTTTCGAGAAATTTACAATCTTCGACACCATCAGTTCAGCTTCGGCGGGAGTCCGAGCAGGCAATCGGCCGACCGGAATCTCCGGTAGCCCGTCGTCGTTAAAGTCGGCGAGGCTGTCATCGGAGCAGGCCACACCGAAAGTCGTGCCTACTTGTTTTGTTGGAACAAAGTCAACTGAAACCGCCGTTGGACCACTGCCTTCAAAACAATTCGCCGCACTCCCATAACCCACGGAATCAACGATGGCACCTCCATTTGGACACGTCCCGGTCAGTGGTGTTGTGTTGCTGACGAGCGCTACCTTGCCTGCGGTCACACTCATCGAAATATTTCCAATCGCATCGGGAGTTGGAAGAGCGAAGGGGCCTCCGAAACCCGCCTCCTGCACGAGATAAAAGTTCCCTGGTTGAATGGTCACGTTGGTGAGATTTGTCACCTGCCAGCTACTACCGGTCGCCGAGGCGTATTGCACCGACCAACCGTTGACGTTTACCGGTGTTGAGCCGCGATTAAAGAGTTCGATGAAACTGTTTGCGTAGGAACCAGCGGCCTCTCCGACGCCAGTGTAGATCTGACTAATCACAACGCCCGATACCCCACCGCACGGCGTAGACGTGTGAAAGGCGCTGTTGTGCGCATTCCCAAACAACATCGTACCAAAGTCGGCAGCATTATCATTCGTGTCAGTGCAGCCACCGCCCACTCGGGTCATCGCGATGGAGAAATGACTGCGCGGATCGTAACTGGCGTCTCCGGCGAGCAAGACGTAACGCGGCGCCTTTGCCCAATGGTTGCGCGCTTGCAAAAGAAAGTCCTGAAGGGCTTGAGAGCTGTGCGCGCCGAAGCTGAACTCGTCGTAAACATCTTCGACGTCCGCGACAAAAACCGTTAAGCCCTGACTCTGCCGTTGCGCGACCAGCGGCGCCAGGGCAGGAATGAAATCCTTGTAGGAAATAATAAGCAGGTCAGCTCCGTTAGCCGTCTGATTCAGGGTCGAAGGTTGATTCAACGAGAATGCTGCCGGCGTTTGAAACTGTCCCTCTGGCAACGCGTACATCGTGCGTCCGGCTTTGGCACGCGGACCCGCGGGAACTGTAATCGCATAACCGCCGCCACTGGATGCGACAATTGGGCGCGTCACTCTTGCGTTCGTCGGATCGCTGATGTCGATCAGGCGCACGTTTGGTATCGAAAAGCCATCGACGTTTAGCGACTGAGTAGAGCGAAGGCTGAAACGCAAAGAGTCGTTAAAGGCTCGGTAACTGTGTGGGTAAGTTAATCTAATGTAATCAACGGCGTTGAAGTCGCTGGGCGGTAACGTGGGCACAAACTTGATCGCATTAGAGCCCTCGCTAAGCAATGAAACAGGAACATTGAAACTCTGCCCGGGACGGTCACGACCGAAGAAGTTCATCGTGCCTATCATTGTATTGTTGACGAAGATATTGACCTGGTGAGCTTGGAGGCTAAGCCCCTGCAGGCTAACGTCCAGCCGCGCTGGCCCGTCGGCGCTGGATTCAAGATTTCGAATTGAGACCGTCTCCGTCAGCCCAGCATTGGTACTTATTGTCGAGCCAAAAAAGTTATTCCCCACGGCGAGTTGCGCGTTGTAGTTAAATCGCTCCTTGATCTGCACACTGTAGTTGAAGCTGAGACCAGCCGCGGCTGGCTGGTCCAACGCATGGCTGTAATGCCGTTTGGAAACACGGACGCTTCTGCGCGACTTGCCTCGATAAGACTTGTTTCTTTTCTTCCTCTTCAGGTCGGATTTAGGAACAGGTAATACTGCTCTCGAAACCGAAGGAATCGGTTCGACGTTTGCCGGCTTGCCCGGGTCCAGCTTTTCGGACTCTTCGGCCTGAGCAATGCTAAATGGCGTGGCGCCAGTGGGCGGCTGAGACGCAATCGGTGAACGAGACGCTTCGGTCAAGTTTGGGTCAGATTGGCGGGCACGCGGCGTCACTGCTTCGCTGCGTTCGCTCGAAGTTTTTTCCCCCGTGATGAAAGTCACCAACGGCGCAAACCGACCTCGATAGGTGAAATAAAAGTCCAACGGAGTTTGCCGCAAGGGCAACTGAGATGGCGGCGTAGGTTGAGAACCTGGGGAAGTATCGATATGCAGATCGCCCTGGACACGCTTTCCCGGAGTCGTTCCCGCGATGAGGTAATAGATTCTGGTGTCCGTGTCAAGCGTGTCCAATCCCTGACCATAAAACTCGATATAGTCTCCAGGGGAAAGTTGGCCTGCACCCTTGCTGGTGCTAATAGCAATCTCCTGGCCACTGACAAAGAGCGAAAGATTTCGGATATCGGCTGTTGAGTTAAAGCCGGCTGCCGACATCTGTTGTTGTGTGACCCGGTACCAGTCATTACTCTTCACCTGTATTTTCAAAGCGGTCTGCGCGGCAATTCCCCATTGAACATCAATCGGGCCGTTCGGTAGCTGGGTCTGCGCTCCCGCCAACGTGGGGTACTCATCAACCCGTGCGACCGAACCAGCCCCGGCGCGGGAGCGTGACACGTTGCTCGACGCCGACTCGTCGAGCCGGACGACTGGCACCAGAGCTTCATATTCTTTCTTTTGGCTTTCCGCGCCAATGGACGCTATATAGTAGTTGCAATCCGAGGTACCGTTGGCGTCGAACCACTGATAAGAGTTTAATTGTCCTGAGGACGCCGACGGGACAATTCGCGCGGCGAGTGTCATCTGTCTATCTCGCAAGCGATAGATGAAGAAACCGCGATTGTCCGCTTGAGAGTCGGTGCGCCATTGGAGCAGAATTCCTCCGTTTGCTTCCGTGGCGCTCGCTGAAGTCATGTTCGCGTCCGGCGCAGGCCGAACGACGTCCACAGTTGGAGTGGAAGCGCCGCCACTGACCGGCTTCGTCTGGGCGCGTGCTGAAGAGTCGTGGAAAGGCGAGACCGTAATCGGCGACACTGCGAATATTAGCAGGGCCGTCGTAAGACTTCGGACGGTACTCCTATGATTCCCAATTTGGTGGCCCATTATTCAATTCAGAGAAACTACAAAAGGAAGTTGGCTTATCGCTTCGCAATCAACCAACAAGATCGTCCGGGGATGCCGCATTTTATACCACATTTGCGGGTTTTGAAATGTCGGCTACAGGCCAGATAGGAGCATCGCTGTCGGCAAGCATTGCTCTAAACGGAATCGAATTCCGCAGCGCGGCGGCGATCGTTTCAAATCTACTTTCCAGCTTGGCGGCGTAATCCGCCGGATATTCTTTTGCCAGCGCGTGCTTGATTTGCTGCGCCGAAAGATTCTCCAGCAAGCACTGAAGTACGAACAGATAATCATCGTCGAAATCTTTGAGACCGAGCACGTTTGTTTCGGTCGAACCCCACACCTTCGTCGTCGAGAGTTCCATGACCCAGTCGAGCACTTTGTCCAACGGATTATTTTCTGGAAAGCGCGCTTTTACCAGTTCGAAAATCTTCTGCCTGCTTGAAATATTAAGCAGCAGGGCGAGGAAAAAGCGATGTTCGTTGCTGGTTATGAACTGCCGTCGACGAACGATGTCTTCCTGTCGGCTCTCCTCTGCCAGGACCGTCAGCACGTAGTCAATAAGATGGCCGTGCTTTTGCCTGGCTCGTTTCAGTAGCTTGTCAAAGCGGTCCCGACTGGTCGACAGTTGAAAGAAGCTTTCCATTTGATTACTACCTAGCATTTTGAAAGCGGTTTGCAGGATCAGAAATGTCGTCTGGAAATCCGACATTGAAACCAGATCCCCAATCAGCTCGTCGTGGTCGGTTTGTTGCAAATTGAGCAGCATCGCGACGCTCTGAAGTTTTTTGACGAGCGACTGCTCTTTGAAAAAAGGATCGATTGCGAAATACGGTTTTCGGTAACTGTATTGCGGTTGTCTTGACGATACGGTAAATGTGCGCACGGTGATGGTGCAGGAAGGACGGTCGAGATGAAATAGCGAGTGTATGTGGTCGCGGCCAGGTATGATGCGACGAATGTCTCCTTCACCCAGCAGTTCGACATCGTCGAGAATCACGCGGCCGAGAAGAAAATATTCATTAATCGCTCGCTCTTGCTGAAAGCTATACCGGCTGTGGATGCTCGAGCCCGCAAGAACCTGGAAAGCCCCAGCAAACCCGTGTTGGTGAATGTCGGTGGTCCCGTCGAGCCAGAAGTAGATGTCAACGTAAAATCTTGAGCCACAGAACAAGGTGATGGGAGGATTGCCGAATTTCGCATCGACATCCTGCTGTCTTGGCAATTGCGACTCCGTATGCAGCCAGCCAATGATTTCCCATGGAGTGACTCCCCTCTTCGCCAAATCTATTTCAGCGAGGGACTGACCAGCTATCTCAGGAAATTCTGCTTCAGAATAATTGCGCTCTCGCCAAAGACTTTCAACGAGCAAGCCGAGTTCGTTAAATACTTTCATTCAGAGTCTTACTGCGCGCCCTCCGAGGCAGACTCAAGTTCTTGTCTCAACTTGATATTGATCGCGACCGCGTGTTAGCGCCGGCAGACGCACGATCAAGCGCGCGACGCGGGAAATGCAATTGACAATTTGGTACGGCAATCGTGGCATGTTGTTGAGCTTACCGTTGACGCTAATGGTCGCGAGTATGGGATCTGGCCAGCGCTGCCTTAGCCCATTGAGCAAGCCGGATGGATGACGCAGATAATTCGCCATCGGTGCGGGATGTCGCATCGGAGGTTGATCTATCGCGTATGGGTTCTGCCACTGCTTGAGCACCGCAGCAACCAGCCACTTCGGCAACTGCTTCGCTTCGCCGGCAATTGGTAAATGATCTATTCGGGCCCCTAGCAATCGATTTGCAAGTCCAATAGCGCTCACGATCCAATCAGCCCGGCGTTTCTTTCTTCCCAGACACAGATCCCAGCTAAAACTTGGCGGTAGCGATTCAACTGCCGCGCCGATGTCGCAAAGCCACAGCGGCCGCCATGCTCCATGTTTGAGAAGGTGGACAGCAAGCAGAGCCAGGTGGTCTTCAGCAGACAATACGCGCACGTAATTATTGTCGAGGCCTACCAGGCGAGAGCGCTCGAATAACTGATCGAACGTGCGCTCCTTGAGTTCGGAAAATGCGTTGTGCAGATCCACCCAGCATCCGGTTGCTTCCGGGCCGGCCAATAGAGCGGCGGCGGTTTTGTAATCTGATGGTCTGACACAGAGATCGATGTCCCCGTAAGGACGCAGCGCGCGCTCCGGATAAAGACTCGCTGCGGCCCAACCCTTGACGAGGATTGGCTCGATAGAAGATGCGCGCAGCAGGCGAAAGACTGTCTTGATCTTCCCTTCGTGAATGGCAGACTGCAGCGTTTGAAGACGGTATGCTTGATGCAGAACCTGCGCCGACGAGGTAGCTTTCAATTCCGTATGACGCACACGCCACCAACCAAGGGCGCCCGCCCCCGATCCGTAAAGCAACGGCGTGACTTCATCTAGTTCTAGCTCCGAGATTTCCAGATGGTCGAGAGGAGGACTCCGCCAACAACCTGCAAGAATCGCGGTTACCGTGAGGCCGCGAGGTTCATCGAGGGAATTTGTCATGAGCTGAGACATCGAGGCGCAGTTTAAGCTGGGGACGTCAAAACGGCACCTTATTTTTGGATTGCTTTAGGCCAGAGTCTTGCTAGCAACACTGCCCACCGGTAGAAGGAGTCACCGGGCATTGGTTGGGCGCACCAGGGCATGACCCCGAGCAACATTGAGGACCCGACGAACACGCAGCCCCACTTGGCAAACATGTCGCGGCCTGCGCCGGCGTCGGCGCCACAATTGAGGTGACCAGCGGAACTGCGATCACCGCCGCGACTCCCAACACGCGCACCATCTCCCGCCTGGTCATTCCAGAAAGCATCGCGGGTGGTACGACGCTGTCTTCGAGCAGATGATCCTTACTCAACTGCGAGAGGGCGAACCAAACTACTTTCTCGTCGATCGGTTTTGTTTCTAAGTCGCGCTCGAGGTGTCGCGCGATCGTCGGCACTGTGGTCTTACCGTCACAATACTTCCAGATGAGGGCAGCAGTCTGATTCAGGCAATGGGCCTTATCGCGATCTCGATCATAAATAAGGACCTCGTCTGGAAGCTCCCTAACGACCAAACCCTCTCGACGGGCACAAGGTGTCATTGCTCCTGCATTTCCCTTCATGCTGCCTCCAATGATCGGTGACTATTCTAAACTGCAGGCTAACGATAAACTTTGAGCCGAATGGCGCAGAGTGTATCACCAATTCGGCCAGGAATCAGCTAATTCTTTCGCTTCTTGCGAGGATCGATAAAGTCAATTCGCTGGCTTCTCCACGCAGACCCTTAAGTGTTTTTGCTTCGGCCACTACCTTTTGCAGCGTGGACAGCGATCTTTCAGGCTGTCGCCGAGCCGAAACTGTATTTGAAAGTAGAGCGAGCACCGCTTTCCCATCTGATAACTCGCGGGGTCTCCATCTTGCGCCGGACTTAAACTCGGTTGCCAGGACCAGCCCAACTGGAATCGGTTTGGTCCCGGTCCGACCGCCAAAATCTTCAACACCAAACTTGGTTTGCTTATATTCTCCGCTATCGCGAATTTCCAACGGCTTCGGAAAGGGATGCACGCGTCCCCGCGAATCAAAGACAGCGTACTCATCTGAATAATAGGTTGCGCCGGCTCTGACCAACTCGGCTACCATAGTCGACTTGCCGGAATAGCTGCGTCCGGGAATTACAATTGCCCTTCCCTTCCAGCCCACTACCCCAGCATGCACGAAGACGCGATGACGCGCCACTTCGGCAACGAATAAGCGCAGATCCGATTCCAGCCTTTCAAAGACCTCATCGACGTCCCTCGAGCGCGCCAGCCGAACATGGTTTCCATAGAGCAGATTAAACCGGCGTACCTTTGCGCGCGCTCCCTGCTCACCAATGATGATCGAATACAACCGATCGACAATCGGCAACGGCGCCACTTGGCATTCATACGGCAAATGCGGCCAGACTCGATCCAGCCATTCGGGATCATTCACCCGAATGCCGATTTTGACGCCGTAAGACTTCAACGAGAATCCTGCCGCCCAACCCAGGCGGTCAACTTTCTGCATTCAAGTGGAAGTGAACTTAAGACGCGGTAATACTACTGATGACACGATACGACCTTCCATTAGCCTTCCATAAAAGAGTAACGAGTTTTTATCGAACCGGAAACACACCCGCGCGGGATTGAAATGAGCAGCCGCACCGTATCATGAGCCAAATCGTCGCGTCAACGGTGCCAGCACGAACTGCGATATTGGAGGCGGAAACCAGAGTTGCACGGCGACACAGAAACTTCCAGAAACCGCGTGGGCCGGCCTTCTTAACTTTATTAGTTTCTTTCTGACTGAAACTCTCTCTGAAATTTTACAGCCACACTTCTTCACTTCACCCGATCGAGCGAGAAGCTGTCCAGATTCAGCGAGCCGAAGATCGGACACGGTGAGCTCGTGCAGTTTTCCCGTTGCAACGAGATCAAGATCGCCTCGCACGCTGGCCCGGTGTCAAACTCGAAGGCAAACTGCTGCCAACCACTGGTTTCCTGAGGCAGTGAAAGGGAACGACCAAGTTGCCGCCGGTCGCCGGTCGCTTCGCTGACGACAATAATAGGCAGACCGCCAGTCACAATCTTCTGCGTGCGCGCGGCGAAGCTTAGTTTGTAACGCGTGGTCGGTTCAGTAAGAATCAATTGTGAAACGATTTGCGCCCCGGGATTTGAATTGCCACTAAAGTCCACCCGCAGGCTGCGGGCCCCACTCTGAGACTGGTTCGCGTCCACCGACAAACTTACTCCCGGCTCGTGTGAGGTGCGCCAGCCAAAGCCAACCTCATCAACCCTCAAAGCAGCTTCGAAGCCGCCGTCGTAGATCGTCTTCGAGCCGGCCGCACTGCCGGGCCCGCTAGACCAGAGCTCGTAGGCCTGTTTGAATCCTCCAGACCCCACTAGCTGCCCAATCAATTCGCCCCGCATTTGATCGGAAGTGTCGTGCGCCAACTTGAACTGGGTCACGGCGTCCGCTGGCCTTCCATGCGTGGCTAAGAATCGGGCCAATGCCAGATGGGCGCTGTCAGTCCGCGGCTGGAAAAGCTGCTCCGTAACTGCAGCGTCATGACGAGATGCGCCCCAGGCGAGATCGACGAAGGTTGGAACAAGGTCCGGATTGCTCGTGGCCGCGTTACGCAGATCCACAAACGCCTCCTCATAGCGGCCCACACGGAACAGCAGGTTCCCGCGCTGCCAGCGCGGCTGGGAGTAATAAGGCGCAAGTCGCACGGATTCGTTGAAGGCGGAGAGTGCTCCGGCAGTATCGCCAAGCTGGTCGCGCGTCATGCCCAGCTCCAACCAGAGAACATAATCACGAGGTCTCAAGCTGACGGCCAGCTCAATTTCCTTCAGTGCCTCGGCAGGTTGCCCGACGAAGTTAGACACCTCGGCGCGTGCGTAATGAGTTTCAGCATCGGTCGGCGTTAAGGCAATGGCTGCATCGAGCACGGCTGCATCCGCGACGGTCGTCCCGTACTTTACCAGCAGCCGGGACAGCGCTACATGGCCCGACGCCCAGACCGCCCAGACAAATGCAAGCATCGCAATCACAGACGCGAGTACGTGCACAACGCGCCAGCGCGATTCTTGATCGGGTTCAGTTGTCACCGGAATTGCAAAGCTCAAAAAAAGAGAATCGAGCAGAGCGGTAAGGTAGAAGGATTTGGTTAAATGCCTTGCGTCAAAGTGTCCGACAGACTTTTCAGGTTCGGAGCGACAATCAAACAAACTGAAGCGTGCCCCCTTCTGTTTGAAAAGGACACGCTTCAAAAGGTTTGGGATGCAGTTGTCTAGCTCACGGGCTGGGATTCTTACCGCGGGTTCCCAGGATCGCAGCGGTGACCGCGCCGCCCCCTATTATGGCAACGGTTAATGGGAGGCCGATACCAAAGAGGCCACCGGCGCCGCCTGCTCCCGCGCCCGCCGTGGCTCCTCCGCCTGCTCCTGCGCCGGCATTGGCCGCCGCCCCCGCGTTAACAGTCGGTGAGGTGGCACCTGGCGGGAAGCAAACATCCGCCACGCCGCCCTTCTTCTTATCGTTCTTGGCGGCAACACCCTGATCCGTATCAATCTCGCCATCGTGGTTTTTCTTGGTACGGAGAATGGCGCAACCAGAAATCAGTTTGACCTTCGCGCCGTTTTGGTCGAACTCGATCATCAGCTTCGTGTTAGGAGCAATGTCAAGAGTCCCAAGCGCTCCCAAATCGATCGTAGCTCCGACCTGGTCGGGAGTTTCGATCGTCGCGCCAGACAAAATTGTTGCTCCGCTAGCCGCGGTGGAGCCGTTGACGGTGATTGGTTGATTACCTCTGGTGGTCAACCGGGCAACAAATTGCTGTGGAATGGGAACCGGGCCGTTCGCTCCAGGCTCCGCTAAACTGGCCTGAATGTATACTTGGGCTAAAGAAAACGCGAGGATTACCGCGAGTGCTTTAAGAGCTTTTCGTTGTCTTAGACTCATATTAATAATCCCTTCCGTTTGTTGCCGCTTTTAGTGACTCCTAGAATCCGCACAATTGAGGCCGCCAGTTTACTTCCCTTCGACGTGCAGGTCAATGCTTTTCTGCCGGCCGGAGGCCAAAGTTAGGGAAAAACAAGCGCGCCGGCCAAGGGTTTCTCAGCCTGCGTTCCGCTCATTTTTTGTCAAAGCGACTGAGTTGCTCAGCCAGTTTTGGATCCAGCTTCTTCAAAATCGCAAGCTCCTCGCGCGCTCCTCTTGCATCCTTTAGCGCCACGTAAGTTACGCCGAGGTTAAAATGCGCTTCTGAATAATCCGGCTTTAGGCGCACGGCTTCTTTGAAATCCTTGAGACCCTCCTGGTATTTACCGGCTTTGAAATATGCCTGGCCCAGATTATTGTGCGCCTCGGCGTCCATGGGCTTGATGGTCACTGCCATCTTATAAGCATCGATCGCTTCGCGTAGTTTCCCGGCGTGGAAGGACGCATTGCCGAGATTCCTACGCGCCTCGTAGTCCTGCGGCTGCAACTCCACCGCCTTCTGGGCGGCGTCGATGGCTTCTTCGAACCGCGCGGCTGCAGAATAAGCGGCGGTAAGGTTCTTGAAAGCGGCGTCAAAATCCGGTTTGATTTGGACCGCAGTCTTTAATTCTTCGATTGCTTCGGTGTAGCGCTGCAGGCCAAAATAAGCTTTCCCCAGGTTATAGTGAGCGTTAGCGTAATCTGGTTTCGCGGCGATCGCCTGCTTAAAAACTTCGATTGCCTCGGCAAAGCGTTTCTGCTGATTATAGTTGTCCCCGAGACCATTCAGAGCTTTGGCATAATTCGGTTTGAGGCGTATGGCTTCTTTATAAGCAGCTACAGATCCCGTCAGGTTGTCGAGTTTGTAATAGGCATAACCAAGATCGTTGAAGGTAACTGCGTTGTCGGGCTTTTTGCTGATCGCTAGTTTGAATTCATTAACGGCATCCTGATATCTACCCACACTCGTCAAAGCCGTCCCGATATTCGTGTGAGCATCGGCGTAATCCGGCCGCAGGCGAATCGCTTCCTGGTATCCAGCAATCGCGTCGTCGGTCTTTCCGGAAAGATAATACGCGTTACCGAGGTTGTAACGAGCGTCGGCCAGGTCTGGTCTCGAAGCAACGGCCAGTTTGAATGCATCGATCGCTTCCTGATAACGCTCGGCGGCTGAATAAGCTTCTCCGAGGTTGTTCTCAATCTCGGCATCGCCAGGCTTCAACTTGAGCGCCTCCTTGAACGCGTCGATCGCCTCCCTGTACCTGCCTGCCTTATACAAGCTGGCTCCCAGGTTGTTGTAAGCAATGACGTCGTTGGATTTGAATTTGACCGCCTGCTGCAGCGCCGCGATGGAATCTGTCTCTCGTCCGAGTTTGTCATAGACGAAACCGAGATTACTGTAAGCGCCGGCGTTGTCGGGTTGCAGCCGAACTGTCTGCTGATACGCGCGAGCAGCCTCTTCAATCCGGCCAAGGGTTAAGTAGGTATCGCCTAGAACATTGTAGGCGTCGGCCCAATCAGGTTTAAAGTGCGTCGCTTGTTTGAAATCCTCGATTGCTTCGTCGAGTTTTTCCAGCGCGGTAGCGGCGACGCCGAGGTTGAAGTAGGCTTCCGGGTCGCCCGGTTTGAGTGCAATGGCTTTCTTGAACGACTGTGAAGCTTCACTGTTCTTGCGGAGGTTGAGATAAGCGGCGCCAATATTGTTATTGAGGTCCGCGTCATTCGGGGTGAGCTTCAAGGCATTGAGATAGGCCTCGATCGCCTTCGGGTAGTCGCCAAGGCCGTAATAAGTGTTGCCCTGATCTTTGAATGCTTCTGCCTTGTCTGCGTCAGAAAGTTTTGCGCCGGGAGTCTCGGTCTCAACAGGCTTCCCACGAGGCTGACGTCTATTAGATGAAGTGTTTCTCGCTATCTCAGTGGCTTCGGGCCGTCTTGGCCGGCTTTTCTTAACAATCGCCATGCCTCCGCCGCCGACGAGATCGCGAACTCTTTGCGGTCTCTTAAAGATGACCGCGGCGCCGCCCATGATGTCCTGACCCTGAAAGGCGCTTGCGCCGCCCACGATGTCCTGTGGCGGCAATGCGATGGTCCAGTGCCAGACGACCGAGATTGCCAGTAGTGCGACGATTCTGTGATATCGGAGCCTAATCATGACTTCTCAGGTGATTGTTTTTGCCTGACGTTGGACGTCGCAATGACTACCAACGCAGTAAACAGCATAGCATTGAGCATTCTGTGCAGCCCGAAATCGACGATGCTGTGAATTGCCAGACCAGTGATCGCAATTACTGCCGCGAAAGTTGTGGCTCTTTGAAATTCATCCCGAGATTGCAGATTCGTTCCAGCCTGCTTCAGTACGACGATTACAAACCAGCCGACAATCGCCAGGCCCACAATCCCACCACTCGCAAGAATCTCAAGATAATCGTTGTGCGCTTGCTGCGGTGTCATACTGCCTGAGGCGACATGGTAGCTGGGAATTGCAGTCCAGTAACCGCCCATTCCCACCCCGAAAATCGGATTCGCCTTAATCATCGAGATCGTCGCACTCCAGATCTGTAAACGGGTTACACCCTGGCTCGTCTGCGGCGACTGAGTGAACTCGATTCGCGCGGCTTCGAGGTTGGAAGCAAGGCGATCGCCGCCGGTCCACAAGACGCCGACCAAAACCATAATGAGTAGAACGAAAATGAGGATCACTCGCACCGCGCGCGATTTCAACAATCGCCACGCTCGAACCGAATCGGACTGATGCGGTCGGCCAATAATTGGAAACAGCAACAAGGTAACAACAAGTTGCACGAGCATCGCGAGAATGCCCCCACGCGAATTCGCGAGCACGAGCGCGGTCCAGATCGGTAACAGCACCGCCACGTAAACCAGAACTCTTTCGCGACGAACGCCACCGGCAGCGATCAGACCCAGAGCCAGTCCCAACCCCACTTCCATCACATACGCGAAATGGTTCTTGTTTATGAATTGCCCGTATCCCTGCTCGCGCAACAGCGCGGGCAGCAAGAAACCGTCCTGGTGCTGCGCCGTTTGACGCAGCAACCCAAACACCGCGCTCACGAGAGCGATGCCGATTATTGTCTGGATAAGCAGGCGCACCCGCCTTTCATCTGCGGCGTAACGAAAAAGCAGCGCGCCCAGCACCGCCAGCCCAAACAGTTGCAGCGCAAACACTCGGGTTTCATAAGGGTCGGCGCTGATGGCATTCCAAAGGCGATAACTAATGCCGTTAGCCGAGCCGCCGGACTGAGGCAAGTGAACAGTCTGCAAAAGCGAAAAGGCGACCAGCACGAGGATTGGGAGCAGCACCTTAAGACCGGCGATCTTTTTGGTGTCACTAAGAATCATTTCCAGTGAGGCAAAGACAGCGATCGCGAAAACCAAAGAAGTGAAGAAGGCCTTCCACCACGGATCCGCGCCGCCATAAGCGAGTGCCGTTAATATCAGTAGCGTCAGTAGAGCGACATAGATCGCCCATCCCAGGATCACTGCGATGCGCTGAGTGCCAGACTGCTCCTCTCTGGCTATGAATTCGGCCGTTGCTGCTTCGAGACTCAACCGGCCACCTTTCCCCCACTCGCGCTCAAGCTTAGTTTTGCCGCGGCCGTATGACCTTCTTTTTCGTGCAGGACTCGCTCAGTCGCTGCGGACAATTCGCGGCGAAAGAGATCGCAAAGATAGTTGATGTCGACCAGCAGCGGCTCGCTATCAAACTCGCGGTAAAGATTGATCCAACCCCAGTCCGCTTCTTTGGTAGAAAGCGGCAAACGCACGGACCAGTAATGGCGCGAGCTTTCGATTTCTTCACCGTCCCGATGGTCACGGCTCCAGAACCATGAAATTCGCCCGCCGCGCAGTTCAGCTCTTTTTGTCGCGCGACTCTTGCCGGCCATTCTCAGCGCGCGTTCAGCCTCTTCTGGCTCACCAACTTTTCCCAGCTGGGCCTGGGCATAGACGAACTCGCCAAACTCGAGCATCTGCCCAACGGTCATCTCGTGATAGCGCAAGTGACCCAAAGCGACAATCACCGCAACCCCGATTACAAACAACACCAGGCCGGTCAGCGGAGACGATGTCTTGGTAAAGATCGTCGCCAGCAGACCAAAAGCAGCGCAAACACCGTAAAGAACGAGTACAACCTGGCGCTGGGACCAGCCCCGTGCGAGCAACATGTGATGAATGTGCTCGCGGTCTCCCTGAAAGACTGGCCGCCCGCTTATCAATCGACGGGCCATTGTGACTCCGGTGTCTACAACCGGCAGGCCAAAAGCAAGGATCGGAATTATCACCGCGACCGCCGTGGTTGCTTTCTGAGCGCCGAAGACCGAAAGTGCGGCGAGCGTGAAACCGACAAAGAGTGCACCTGAATCCCCGAGAAAGATCGACGCGGGACTGAAGTTGTAGCGCAGGAATCCCACCAATGCGCCTGAGATGACGAGTGTCACCACAATCATCAACGGATTCTCGCCCGCGAGGGAGACCCCCAGGATCACGAGCGACGAAAACAGAGCGGCGCCGCATGCGAGTCCGTCCATGCCATCGATCAGGTTGAAGGCGTTGGCGATCCCGACGAGCCAGACGACGGTGATGACAAAGGACAACGTTGAAGGAAGATGAATTGAGCCGAATGGCGGTAATGCGAAGACGTGAATTCGTCCGCCCAGGGCATAGAACAGACTGGCGATTAGACCCAGGCCAATGAACTTCACTGTTGCGTTGGCGCCGCGCAAATCGTCATAGATGCCCAGCAGCAACACGAGCGTGGCCGGCAGGAGTATGAGAAGAAGTTCAGATCTGAGAGGCCTTAGCGACTGCGTTAGAAGATTATTCACGAACGGAAGCGTAGAGAGCGCGATCACAAAAGAGAGAAAGACTGCCACGCCGCCCAGCCGCGGAATCGCTTTGGTGTGCACGCGCCTCCCATCCAAGGGCACGTCAAGCAAATTGAAACGCTCGCAGAGCCTCCGGATTAACGGGGTGATCGTGAGTGAACTGAAAACCGCAATCAGGAAAAGCGCAAAATACGTATTCAAGTGGACGACCTTTCAGGTTCGTTGACAGAACAACCTGCTCTGTCGCTTTTCGCTAAACCTATCGTTCCTGTTCTTCTCTAAGCTGAGGTGCTGGATACGGCGACCGATGCGACTGCCGCCGAGTTTGACGCCGTCTCGAGCACAGCGATCATGCCCGGCAGGAGCACGTCGCGCGAGAACTTTTCAGGCAAAGCTACTGCGCGTCCGGCTGCACCATTAGTGGCCCGGGACGCTGCTTTGAGAATCTGCTTCGCTGCCGTGTCGGCGTCTCCGTGTCGGGCTACAAAGACCGAGTTTTCGTTCTCGTGGTCTCCGGCAATGTCAATCACATGACTTTCGTCTGGCCCGATGTACAGGAAGGGACTGCCAACTGCCAGGACGTTATAAACTTTGCACGGATGAACTATGCCGACGAATTTCTCGCCCATTACCACCACGTGGAGATCGGCCGCTGAAAGTGAAGCCGAAAGCGTCGCCATGGGTTGGTAAGGCAGACAAACAATATTTTGTAAACCGTGGTGCTCCGCAAACTCCTGGACTCTTTTCTTTTCACTGCCCCCGCCTACGAAACAAAAGGCAATCTCAGACCTTGCAGACAAATGACGAGCCGCCTCGAGCAAAGTTTCCAGTGGATGACACGGGCTATGATTACCTGAATACATCACGACAAACTTTTCTGCCAGCTCGTGTTGTTCGCGAAACGCCTCTCTGCCCGCTCTATCAAAACCAATCGCGTGCGTATAGGGCCACGGCGGCAACACGACGATTCGCTGGTCCGATATCCCTTTGGCGAGGATTCTTTTCTTCATGAAGCGATCCAGGACAATGATTCTGTCGGCTCGCCTTAAGCTATAACGCAGAAGTGCTTCAAGCGTTTTGGCTAGTAGCGACGATTCTTTCAACCAGCCTGCGGCAATTGCCTCGTCCGGATTAAGATCCATCACCCAGAAGAAGAATCGCCCGCCCTTTAGTCGCACAAAAAGGGAGCCGAGAAATGAGATCAACGGCGGCGAGGTCAGAGCAACAACACAGTCGAACCGCCCCAACAGCAACAAGCGCGCCGCGCAGTTGATTAGGAAACTCCCAAAATTGACCGCGCGCCGCAGTTTTGATTCTTTTCCCAGGGCTAAAGAGGAAACCCGGATAATCTCGATGCCCTTCCACGTCTCGCGGCGTGGGAAACGATGCGACGGATCATCGTATCCACGACCGCTCGTAACGACCGTCACCTTATGACCACGCTCGATCAGCTCAAGTGCAAGATCAGTCAGGTACTGTGCCGTCGCCGCAACGTCAGGATAGAAGCACTGGTTTAGCAGCAGGACCTTCATAAATCAGTAATGAGTGATGAGTGATGAGTAATGAGTGATGAGTAATGAGTGATGAGTAACTGAGTCAGCTAGTCCTTGATAGCCTACCTCGTAGTGCTTCGCGCCGCCGCTCGACCGACACGCGAAGTCCACCTAGTATTTGTCCAACCTCTGTGGCCTGAGTCATAAGAGCCTCGAATGTTGGTAGGTTGAGATAACCAGCGTCAAGGGCAACATACAGTTGGCTTCGTAATTCAGCGCATGAGCCCTTCGCGACTGAGAGGAACTGATGAAACTCTGTCGGCCGGCCACGTTCGAATCCCTCCGCAAGATTCGACATGCTGGAAACCGCAGCACGCCTAATCTGATTCTTGAGACCAAAATCGCTACCGAACTCTCCGTGATTTGTAACCTTGTAGATTTCAGACGTGAGTTTTCTCGCCTTCTGCCAGGCAATGAAATCCTCAAACCGTTCAATTCTCTTAGCCATAAGCCCTCCTGTTGGGTGAGTCAAAGATGGACGTTTACTTCGATCACTCATCACTCATTACTTATTACTCATCACTCTGTTTCTAAAATACGCTACCGTTTTCTCCAACCCCTCTCGCAACGCAATCGCCGGTCTCCAACCAAGCAATTCCTCAGCGCGAGTAATGTTTGGCTGGCGCTGCTTCGGATCGTCCTGCGGCAAAGGAAGATACTTCACGCCCGCGTTTGATCCGCACATGCGCATCACCTCTTCCGCCAGTTGTTTTATTGTGAATTCCCCCGGGTTGCCCAGATTCACCGGGTCGTGCAAAGCTTCGCCATTCATTAATCTGATCAGGCCTTCAACCAGATCGTCCACGTAGCAGAAGGAGCGCGTTTGATCTCCTGCGCCATAGATCGTCAACTGTTCGCCGCGCAGGGCCTGCACGATGAAATTCGACACGACGCGCCCGTCATCCTCAAGCATGCGCGGCCCGTAAGTATTGAAGATTCGCGCGATGCGTATGTCCACCTTGTTCTGGCGGTGGTAATCCATCATCAACGTCTCAGCCAGACGTTTGCCTTCGTCATAACACGAACGAAGGCCAATCGGGTTCACGTTACCCCAGTATTTTTCCGTCTGCGGATGCTCCAGCGGATCGCCATAAACTTCGGAAGTCGAAGCCTGCAGAATTCGCGCTCGCACACGCTTCGCCAAACCGAGCATGTTGATAGTGCCCATGACATTGGTCTTCACGGTCTTTACTGGATTGTACTGGTAGTGAACGGGCGAAGCGGGACAGGCAAGATTGTAGATTTGATCAACTTCGAGCAGCACCGGCTCGATCACATCATGCCGTAGCAGCTCGAAGCGGTGGTTATCCATGAGCGCCAGAATGTTCTCGCGCCGGCCCGTGAAAAAGTTATCGAGGCAAATCACCTCGTGCCCCTCGTTGAGCAGCCGCTCACACAGATGTGAGCCGATAAAACCCGCGCCGCCGGTTACCAGGATCCTTCCGGTTTCGAGTTTCGAGTTTCGAGTTTCGGGTTGTGCGCTCATTATTGGTGGCCTCTCGCGGGTCATGCCGTCGCCGTTTTGTACTTAGTTCCGCGATATTGCGAGCCCTTTAGATAGTTCATTAACCCTCCGATCATCCGGCCCGTTTCAGCGGCAAGTTCACTAAGCTCCTCAAAATCACTCCGTATGATGTAATCCTGATCAAGGGCAACGTAAAGTTGACATTTAACTTCTGCCGTTGAACCCTTGGCGGTCGACAGGAATTGGATGAACTCTCCTTTACCACTTCTGTCATAGCCCTCGGCTATATTGGACATGATTGATACCGCGGCTCTGCGGATTTGATCTCTCAGCCCGAAGTCTTTGGCGAACGCTCGTTTGCCGGAGATCTCGTAAACTCGCCGTGTAAGTTCCCTTGCTTTTTTCCAGCATTCGATTTCTTCGAATTTCCTGAATGTAGCCATTAGGTCCTCCTTAGAATTGAAAGTGCCGCCTTAACTCGAAACTCGAAACTCGAAACTCGAAACTACCTTCGTCTTACCACCTGATTCCCTAAATAGATCACATCCATCCTTGTTTTCAGAAAACAATCGATCGCGTGCCGCGGCGTGCACACGATCGGCTCGTTTTCGTTGAACGAAGTATTGAGCACCACCGGTACGCCCGTCAGTTTGTAGAACTGTTCGATCAATTGGTAGTAACGCGGATTGACGTCTCGGGAAACGGTTTGCAGCCGCCCTGATCCATCCACGTGCGTGACCGCGGGAATCTCGCCGCGACGTTCGGGCTTGATCTGATAGACCATCAGCATCGTCGGCGCGGGATGGGTCTGTTCGAAGTATTCGCCGACGTGCTCCTCAAGAATTGATGGCGCAAACGGGCGGAATGGTTCGCGCTTTTTGATGCGGTCGTTGAGGATTTGTTTCATTTCGGCGCGACGCGGGTCGACAACGATGGATCGATTACCAAGCGCGCGCGGCCCAAACTCCATCCGTCCCTGAAACCAGCCGACCACCAGACCATCCGCAATATCCTGCGCGGCGCGTTGCGTAAGTTCACCATCTGAGTAGGTCCCAAATCTCAGATCTGAGGTCCTTAACTCTGACTGGATCTCTTCATTGCTGAATTCAGGTCCGGTGTAAGCGCCTTCCATCACGTAACGAGTTTCGAGTTTCGAGTTTCGAGTTTCGAGTTCTTGAAACCGCGCAGACGTGAGTTCAGATTCGTTGTGTTCCGATTTTCTCTGTGTCTCTGTGCCTCTGTGGCTATTCGCTTCAACCCGAGACTCGGAACTCGAAACTCGAAACTGATTCCAAATCTGGTAACAAACTCCCAGCGCGGTCCCGCTATCGCCCGCCGCCGGCTGGACAAACACGCGGCGAAACGGCGTTTTGAGAAGAATCTTACCGTTCATGACCGAGTTATAAGCAACTCCGCCCGATAGTCCGAGATCCGTCTGGCCGGTTTGTTCGTGCAGAGACTGCAGAACATGAAAGCCGACCTCTTCCAAACGCAACTGTAAGCTTGCCGCGATGTCGCGTTCGCGATCCGTCAGCGTTGCGTCGGGCGCGCGCGGCGGACCAAAGAGATGCGCGTATTCATCAGAAAAGATCCGTCCGATAACCGGCGAGCCCCGGTCCCAGGTCATGTCCACACCTTCAGCGTGATGACGAAAGTAATCAAGGTTCAGGCGGAACTGTCCACCTTCTTCCGTGCGAATGATGTTGCGAAACTCTTCCAGGTAACGCGGCCGACCATAAGGCGCCAGTCCCATTACTTTCCCTTCGTCGCCGTAATGCGGGAACCCGAGAAACTGCGTCGTCGCGGTGTAGACGATTCCCGTTGAATGCGGATACTCAACCTGGCCCAAAACCTCGATCGAGTTTCCTTCTCCAATTGCCCACATCGTCGAGATGAAGTCGCCAAAGCCGTCGATCGAAAGCAACGCCGCGCGTTCAAACGGCGAAACAAAGAACGAGCTGGCCAGATGCGCGCGATGGTGCTCTATGTTATGAAACTGCGCGCGCAGCGTGCTCTTCGGCACACCCAATGCTCTTGCCAAATCACCCTTCAGATCGCGCACTTTCGCCGCAATGCCTAATCGATCCTTGATCTGGCCAAAGATTCCCGGCCCGCGGCCATTGCCATCGCCGGACGGCGGCGGAGCCGGCGGAGTACTAAGTGCTGAGTACTGAGTACTGAGTTCCGCGTCCTCAATATTCTGCCCACCGCCCACTGCCAACTGCCCTCTGCCTACTGCCGTCTGCCGTCTGCCTCCTGCCTCCTGCCCCCTGCCGTCTGCCTCCTGCCTCCCGCCCCCTATCGCTTGACGGGCCGCTCGCGTCGCCGCGAACAAAACTTTCTTGTGCAGGTGAGCCGACGGATCCCGCGAGATGCCGACGTGTTCGACTTCTTCGATGCTGACACCGGCGGCTTCCAAACAATACCGCACCGATTCCGTCGGAAAACCGGCGCAGTGCTTGACGCGATTGAACCGCTCCTCTTCCACCGCGGCAACAAGCGCGCCGTCGCGAATAATCGCCGCCGCCGCATCACCGTGGTAGGCGTTAATCCCGAGAATGATCATTTCGCGTTGCTAAGAGCTAAGGGCAAAGTGCCAAGAGAATTGCGGATTGCAGAATTAGGAGTGCAGAGTAAAGGTCAGCAGTCAGAGGGTCGTACTAGGGACTCTAGCGGTAAATCTCCCGACGGTGGCCGACCAAGTGTACGACTATTAGGCTTTGTTCGGAATTCACCGAATAAATAATTCTGTAATCACCGACGCGCAATTTGAAAAGTCCTTGTAGCTCGCCGGTCAATGGTTGAGGAATGATATGGTCAAAACTCTGCGTCAATCACTTCAACTTGTTGAGGATTCGCTGGGCGACGGCTCTGTCAAGTCTCCTGAGATCGTCGAGACCCTCTTTGTCTGAATTCAACCTGATACGCCATTACCAGCGTAAACCCAACTTGTTGACTACATCCTCAATTGGTACGCTTGGTGAGTCTTTTGATTTCTGCTTGAGTGAACGGCGTAATCGATCCCTCACGTCATCTCTCAGTACGAGATCAACATCCGGGTCACCAAGAAGCTCCTCAATCTTGAGCTCGACCGCGTAATCGATTAAAACCTTCAACTCATCAATTGTAAGTTCGTCAACTCTCATCTCATCACACTAGGAACATCATCCAGCTTAGTCACTCAATCATACTAGAGCAAAGTGGCAAAGTGCTAAGCGCAAAGTGCCAAGCGCTAAGCGCTAAGTGCTAAGCGCCAAGTGCCAGAGCGAATACTCTTTCCCCTTTCCCCTTCGCTCTTTGCCCTTTGCGCTTTGCTCTTAGCCCAGATTCCGCTTGACCCATTCGTTCAGCACATAAAGGCTCCATGGCCGCGACCAACTCGTTTTATGATTTAGATATGATTCCCAGATGCGGTGGACATTCTTTTCGTCGAGTGCTTCGCGCAAGGCCGGAGATAGCTCGGAAAGCCCTCGCTCCATCTTCTCTTTCAGCGGTCCGCGCAGCCACGTAGCCCACGGGAAAGTAAAGCCGCGCTTCGTTTGCTGGA